>Ga0209992_10000461_pt1 | contig 54279 bp, 45 predicted proteins | sample 2SBtaG_2_FD_182564 | JGI IMG/M metagenome (GOLD analysis project Ga0209992, IMG submission 182564) | Deep subsurface microbial communities from Kolumbo volcano to uncover new lineages of life (NeLLi) - 2SBTROV12_ACTIVE470 metaG (SPAdes)... | ecosystem: Environmental > Aquatic > Marine >... | reverse complement strand
CGGCACGTCCATGGCCCGCAGAAACGTGGGGATGTTCGCCGCGCTCTGCTCATCAGGGATGGTCACCCGGATCATCTCGCAACCCGCCTCCTGCAAGGTGCGAATCTGGGCCACGGTGGCCGCCGCATCTTGGGAGTCTGTGTTGGTCATCGACTGCACCCGCACCGGGTGCTCGCTGCCGATGGTCAGGTTGCCCACGGGCACCTGAATCGTCTCTCTTCGTTTCACCATGTCATCGTCTCGCGTTGCCGCCCGCTTCCAGCAATGCGGTCAGTTGGAGTTGTTCGGGGCCCCGTCGCACGGTGAGCACCATCTCGTCCCCGGGCCTATGGGAGTAGAGCAGAACCATGTAGTCCTGGATGTTGCGAATGGCCGTACCGTCGATGGCCACGATGACGTCGCCGTGCATCAGGCCGCAACCTTCGGCCGGCGAGTCGCCGCTCACGCCGTCAATGCGCACGCCGTCGTCGGCCGTGTAGGCATAGTCCGGGCGGGAGCCGAAGCGCACGCCGCCGCGGACCACCGAACGACCCTCTGGAGGCTTCACGGTCGCGACCTGCGCCGGCCGACCCTCGTCCGGGTCGCGATACTCGGGCCGCTGATCCAGATCGCTCACGGAGACCACGAACTCCGCGGCCAAGGTGGCGATCAACGCACCCCGCTCGACGTCGACCAGACTCACATCATCGCTCGGCTTGTGATAATCGTCGTGCAGCCCGGTGAACAGGCTCAGCACCGGCACCTCGCTCTTGAAGAACGTGTAGTGGTCGCTGTTCGAGGTCACCGAAGGCGACGTGGTGAGCTGCAACCGTGACGCGCTGCTGTGATCTTCGCCGTCGACGACCTCGGCCCACTCATCCAACGCGCCCACCAGGTCTTCGAACAACTCGGGGAATACATCTCCGGAGCCCAGCCCGCCCACGGCCACACGCCCCTCGGTCGCCCGGCCGATCATGTCCATGTTGACCATGGCCACGAGGCCATCGGTGGGCCAGGGCGGATGCTCGTTGAGCCAGATCGAGCCGAGCAAGCCCATCTCTTCGGCGCCGAACGTGGCGAAGACCACGGTGCGCCTGAGCAAGCCCGTTTGCTTCGCCAGCAGGTGCGCGATCTCGATGACGCCCGCGGTGCCCGAGGCGTTGTCGTCAGCACCATTGTGAATCTGCCCCACGGCGTCGGCGCCGCCCATGGAGCTGCTCTGCCCCAGGCCGAGGTGATCCATGTGGGCGCCCACGAGAATCCATTCGTGGGCCAGCTCGGGGTCGTTGCCCACCAGCACACCGACCACGTTCTTGGTGGCCAGTTGCGCCCGCTCGCTGGCGATGTGCAGTGTCACAACGACCTGCCCCAGATCGACGCTCGCCGTTTGGCCCGATTCGTCGATCAGGCGTTGCTGCGCTGTGAGATCGAAGCCCGAACCGGCCAACACGGTCGCCACCGCTTGCCCGGTCAGCTGCGCCGCCGGCAGGGACGCCGTCACACCCGCAGAGCCCTCCCGTTCGTAGGGCAGGGTCACGTCTTGAGCGCTGCCCCGCGGCGAAGACACGGGGTCGTTCGCGATCAGGATGCCCGCGGCGCCGTTCTTGTAGGCCGTGTTGATCTGGCTGGCGAAGTCATTGGGCTGCTGGCCCGGACCTCCAGCGATCACCAGCACCACCTTGCCCTTCACGTCGAGATCGGCGTAGTCGTCGTGACCGTCCTCTGCCGAGAAGCCGTAGCCTGCGAACACGAGCGGGCCGCTCAACTCGCACGCTGGCACGGAGGAGAAGGGCATCCAGTCCTGCCCCACGGTCAACTCATGGCCTGCGATGACCAGCACGTTACCCTCGATCAGGCGCCGATTGCCCGCCGCGTCGAAGCGCTGAAACCAATCGCCCCCGTCACCGTAGGGCACCAGGCCCGCTGCCTCGAACTCGGCGGCCACGTAGTCAGCTGCGGCGTCCAGGCCAGCGGTCCCCGTGCCTCGACCAGCCAGGGTGTCGTCCGCCAGAAAAGCCACGTGCTGCTCGAAGCGATCTGCGGAAATGGGCGCGAAGCGTGGTCCGGCGCAGCCACTCAGGGCCAGGGCGCAGACCATCAGAAGAAGAGGTGATCTCATGTCAGGAAGGGCTTGTTCGAGAGCGGCTGCTGAAGAGCTGCGGGTCCTCTGAGGCGCGACGTGACGCCCCCGGGGTGAACCCGCCAGATTAGCCGTTCGCCGCCAGCCGCGACAGCCACCCCGGCCAACCCGCCCCTTGCGCGGCCCCCGCTCCTCTCTCCCTGCGGGTCTGGCCGGCCCACTCATGAGCGGCCATTCAGCTCAACGACAGGCCGCCACTGCCTCGGGGAGCACGGCCAGCAGGCGATCCATGTCGACGTCCGTGTTGTAGAGAGCCAGGCTGGCCCGCAGGGTGGGGCCGTGGCCGAGGCGGCGCAGCAGGGGCTCGGCGCAGTGCCAGCCCGCGCGGACCGCCACCCCGGCCATGTCCAGCACCGTGGCGGCGAGGTGCACATCGCCCCCAGGAATGGCCAGGGACACCGAGCCCGAGCGCCTCTCGGTGCCCTCCGGCCCCAGCAGAACCACCCCCTCCACCTGGGCCAGCCCGGCCAGGAGCCGTTCGAGCAGCCCTCGCTCGTGGGCCCGAATGGCCTCGATCCCCAGCTCGTCGAGCAGGTCGAGGGCGGGGACAAGGGCTGCGGCGGGCGCAGCGGCAGGGGTCCCGGCCTCGAAGCGGTAGGGCACTCGTTGCCAGTGAGCGCCGTCCTGATCGACCGTCTCGACCATCTCGCCACCGAAGACCACGGGCTCGAGCCGCTCGAGCACGCCTCGGCGGCCCACCAACACCCCCAGGCCCATGGGCCCGTACATCTTGTGCGCCGAGAAGGCCAGAAAGTCCGCCTGGACACAGCCCTCGTCGAGGGGCAGGTGCTGCACGGACTGGGTCACGTCGAGCAGCACGGGCAGGCCCCGGTGGGCAGCGGCGGCCACCAACCGGTCGGTGGGCACGATCGTCCCGAGGGCATTGCTCACCCGGGTGGCCGCCACGAAGGCAGCGTCGGCGGGGAGCTCGATGGGTTCGACCAGCAGGCCCTGCTCATCGCTCTCGAGCACGTGCAGCCGGGCCCCGGTACGCCGGCAGACCTGCTGCCAGGGCACCAGGTTGCTGTGATGCTCCAGGGCCGTGACCACGATGGCGTCACCCGGGCCCACCAGGGTCTCCACGAAGCCCCGGGCCACTAGGTTGATCGAGTCGGTGGCGTTGCGGGTGAAGACCACCTCGTCGGCCTCGGCCTCTACGAAACGGGCCACCCGCTTCCGGGCGCCCTCGTAGGCCGCCGTGGCCGCCATGCCCAGGCGGTGGTTGGCCCGGTGCACGTTGGCGTTGCTCTCCAAGTAGAAACGCTGCAGAGCGTCGAGAACGGCCTGTGGGCGGTGGGTCGTGGCCGCATTGTCGAGAGGCACCAGGTCGCCGCCCTGAAGGGCGGGGAACCGTCCTCGAACAGAGGCGAGCGGGGGGCTCACGGCGGCGTCAGCTCAACCGCTTGGCCACGATGCCCGAGACCACCTTGCCGTCGGCCCGGCCCTCGGTGCGCACCTTGACCTCTTTCATCACCGCGCCCATCTCTTTCTTGGTGGTGGCGCCGAGCTCGACGATCACCGTGTCGACGATGACCTCGATCTCGGCAGAGGACATCTCGGCGGGCAGGTAGCGCCGCAGCACCTCGATCTGGAAGCGCTCCTTGCTCTCAAGGTCTTCGCGCTTGGCCTCCCGGTACATGTCTGCGGACTCGTTGCGGGTCTTGACGCCCTTGCGCAGGACCTTCAGCACGATCTCATCGCCGAAGCCCTCGCGACTGAGCCCCTCGGCGATGGCGGCGTTCTTGACGTCCGAGATCACCGTACGCAGCACCTCGAGATCGTCCTTGGCCCCGCTCTTCATGGCGGTCTTGATGTCGTTCTTCAGGCGTGTCTCAAGGGTGGTCATGAAAACGGCTGTCCATAGGTGACTGAGGGGAGGGAAGAGCGGCGAGACTGGACGTGCACCAGCTCACGGCGAAATCGCACCGGCGAAGCGCAGCTCGGGGAGCGTCTCGGCAGGTCGGGTGAGTATACTCGCGCCGCTTCCCCGTCGATGCCAGCGGTCACAGAGCCGGGCAGCCGGCGGCGAAGCTCTGGAGGCGACCCACCGTGCGACGATCCCTGAGACGATCCCTGCAGACTCCCTTGGGCTACGCGCTGCTGGCCTGGTGCATGGCGGGCTGCACGATTGGTCTCCCCCGCGACCCTCCCAAGGGGGCCGCCGAGCAGGCCACGAGGGCCAGGGCCCTGCCCAGCCCCAGCCAGCCCTCCGATCTCACCGATCTGGTGACCCACCTGGCCGACGACGGCTCCCTGGTCGCTGGCCTCACCCACGTCGATCCGGCCATTCGCCGGGTGGCCGCCAGGGGACTGTCCCGCCTCCCAGAACCCGAGGACCTCAAGCAGGTGCTGCTGCGGGCCTCTGTAGAGCCCGATGCAGACGTCCTGGCCGAGCTCTGCTTCGCCTTCGGCCGCTGGGAAGACCCCGAGGCCGGGGCTCCCCTGCGCAAGCTGGCCCTGCACCCCTCTTCGTCCGTGCGCGCCGCCGCCCTCTCGGCCCTGGGTCGGCTGAGGGACGACCGGGAGACGGATCTGCTGGTGCGTGCCCTGGCCGACACCAACTCCACCGTGCGCCAGGCCGCCGCCCTGGCCCTGGCTGACCTGGACGGTCGCCGCTTCGACCATCCCCGCAAGGCCTCGACAGCCACCCTCACCCGACGGGATGAGGCCCTGGCCCAGGCCTTGCACGACGATCCCGACCAGGGTGTGCGCTGGCGGGCGGCCTACACCCTGGCCTCGATCCTGCCCCGGGCGGCCCACGAGGCCCCCCTGCGGCAAGCGCTCACCGAGTCGGCCGATGACCCGGTGACCCTGGCCTTCGCGCTCCGGGGGCTGGCTGCCTTGCATGACGAGGGCTTGGCCGACGCCCTCGAGGCGGCCCGTCAGTTCATGGGCCACAGCGATCAGCGGGTGGTCATGGAAGCCGTCGCCATCCTGGGCGCCCACGGCCCCTACCAGGAGGTGGCCGAGCTGGCTTTCGAGCACAGCAACCCGGCGGTGCGCACCGCGGCCTGGTCGTCTGTAGCCGCGGCCCGGGCTCGTGAGCGGGCTCTGAGGGCCTCTGAGACGGGCGCCCCCCAGTGGCCAGGCACCCTGGCCGATCTCGATCAACGGCTGCAGGTTCAGCTGCAGGTCGAGCTGGAGCCGTCAGTGAAGCGAGCGGCCCTGACCGCCCTGGCCCACATCGATGACGCCCTGGCCGAGACCCTGGGAGCGAGCTGGCGCGAGAGCCTTCCCGCCACCAGCGAGCTGCCCGAGATCGAGCAGACCCGCACCGGTCTGGCCCTGCTCTCCGTGCAGCAGCTGGCTCTGTCGTCCGATCCCCGTGATCGGGCCCGAGCTGGCGAGCTGATCGCCTCCGGCATCGCCCAGGACGGCGACCTGATCATCGCCCTGCTCGACGACCCTGACCCCCGGGTGCAAGCATCGGTGCTGCCCCTGCTCGGCGACGACCGTTACGCCTCGCTGCGCCCTCGCCTGGAGGATGCCTTGAAGAGCGGTGATCCGGCCTTGATGAGCCAGGCGGCCAAGGCGGCCGCCCCGCTGATCGAGAGCGGTCTGGCGCCCCCCTGGCTGGTCAGCAGCGTGGCAGACGCCCTGGAAGGAGCCCAGAGCTTCGTGCTGGAGGAGACCCGCATCGAGCTGGCAGCCGCCCTGGGCCTGCCGCCTCTCGACGGGCCGCAGCACGTCTCACCCAGCACCAGTCCGCTACTGCAACTGCTCATGGAACAAGAGGTTGAGACCTCGAAGGACTCCCACCCGCTGGTGCGCATGGAGACATCCCGGGGCGTGGTGGTGCTGCGGCTCGAGCGCACCCTGGCCCCTGTCCACGTGGCCTCGTTTCTCGAGCTGGCCGAGGCCGGCTTCTACGACGGCCTCGACTTTCACAGGGTGGTGCCGAACTTCGTGGTCCAGGGTCTCGACCCCCGGGGCGATGGCTGGGGCGTGGGGGGACGGCGAGTCCCCGATGAGCAGAGCTCCCGGCCATTCGTCACAGGCACCGTGGGCATGCCCAGCGCAGGCCAGCCCCACACGGGAGGCTGTCAGATCTTCATCACCCTGCTGCCCACCCCGCACCTCAATGGCAACTACACGGTCTTCGGCCAGGTGGTGCAGGGCCTCGATGTGGTCGAGTCGCTGCTGATCGGCGACCGGGTGCTCTCCGTGCGGCTCACCGACGACGACCCCGCCGACCAACCCGGCTGAGCAGCCATCCTGACCGACCAAGCTGCCCTGCCGTTCACTCCCCAACAGCATTTCTCAGGACTCTCGACCCATGACGGACCTCTTTCGAATCGACGACCAGGTCGCGCTCATCACTGGCGGCGGCCGGGGCCTCGGTCGGGCCATGGCCGTGGGGCTGGCGAAGGCTGGCGCTGACGTGGTGGTGGTGGCCCGACGTGAGAGCGATCTGGCCGAGACCGTGGCAGCAGTCGAAGCCGTGGGCCGACGAGGGCTGGCGGTGGTGGGCGACGTGGCCGATGTGGCCACCGCACCCCGGGCCGTCGACGCCGCTCTGGCCACCTTCGGGCGCATCGACATCCTGATCAACAACGCGGGCCTCTACGACATGGGCCCCGTCGAGCAGACCGAAGACGAGGCCTGGCGAGCCGTGCTCGACGTGAACCTCATGGGCAGCTTTCGCTTCGCCAAGGCGGTGGGTCCCCACTTCTTGAAGCAGGGCTCGGGCAAGGTGGTCAACATCGCTTCGGTGCTGGGCACGTTCGGTGTGGGCGAGGCCACCGCGTACTGCACGGCGAAGGCGGGCATCATGGGCTTCACCCGCTCGCTCGCAGTGGAGTGGGGCGGGCAGGGCATCGCCGTCAACGCCATCGCCCCGGGCCTCTTTGACACGGACATGTCCGCGGGGGTCATGCAGAACAAGGACTTCTACGACGGCATCGTGGCCGGCATCCCCCGAGGGCGTCACGGCGATCCGGATGAGATCGTGGGCACCGCGGTGTACCTGTGCAGTTCGGCGTCGAACCATGTGATCGGGCAAGTGATTCACGTGGATGGTGGGGCGACGATCAGCTAGCAGGTTGTGTGCCTCGTGCCGCACGCCGGGCATGCCTCGAAGGGGCACCCAGACAACGGTTGCATCCCTGGCGGTTGCGGCGATGCTGTGCGACATCTTCCACCTGAGATTCGAGCCATGACCTCACCCGCCGCCCGGCACACCGACGCCCAGGCCCTGATCGCGCAAGAGAGCAAGTTCAGCGCCCACAACTACCACCCCCTCGACATCGTGCTGTCTCGCGGGGAGGGCTGTTGGGTCTGGGACACGGACGGCAACAAGTTCCTCGATTGCCTGGCGGCCTACTCGGCGGTGAACCAGGGACACAACCATCCCCGCCTGGTCAAGGCCCTCGTCGACCAGGCGCAGCAGTTGAGTCTGACCTCACGGGCGTTTCGCAACGACCGCTTCGGTCCCTTCTGCGAGAAGCTGGCCACGCTCTCCGGCTACGACAAGGTGTTGATGATGAACACCGGCGCCGAAGCCGTAGAGACCGCCTTGAAGGCCGCGCGCAAGTGGGGCTACGAGGTGAAGGGCGTGGCCGACGGCGCGGCGAAGATCATGGTCTTCTCGGGCAACTTCCACGGGCGCACGACGACCATCGTGGGCTTCTCCGACGACCCGGTGGCGCGCACGGGCTACGGGCCGTTCACGCCGGGGTTCGTCACCGTGCCCTACGGCGACATGGCCGCAGCGGCTGACGCCTTTGGACCAGACGTGGTCGCCGTACTGGTCGAGCCGGTGCAAGGCGAAGCGGGGGTGATCGTCCCTCCGGCGGACTTCTTGCAGGGGCTGCGCAAGCTCTGCGACGACAACAAGGCGCTGCTGATCTGCGACGAGATCCAGTCTGGTCTCGGGCGCACGGGCACGCTGTTCGCGCACACCCAGGCTGGCGTCCGGGCCGACGCGGTGACCATCGGCAAGGCCCTCTCCGGTGGCATGTATCCCATCTCGGCGTTCCTCGCGGACGACGAGGTGATGAACGTCTTCACCCCGGGCTCTCACGGTTCGACCTACGGCGGCAACCCCTTGGCTTGCGCGGTGGCCGAAGCGGCGCTCGACGTGCTGGTCGAAGAACAGCTCAACGAACGGTCTACAGAGCTGGGCACGTACATGCTGGAGAAGATCCAGGCCATGGCCTCGCCTCACGTGGCAGAGGTGCGGGGCCTCGGTCTGTGGATCGGCGTGCAGCTCAAGCCCGAGGCCGGTGGCGCCAGGCGTTTTTGCGAGGCGCTGAAGCAGCAGGGCATGCTCTGCAAGGAGACCCACGAACACACCATCCGCTTCGCCCCGCCCCTGGTCATCGAGAAGAGCGAGATCGACTGGGCCCTGGAGCGCATCGCGGCCGTGCTCGCCTGAGACCGACCGCCTAGTTCAGCCTAGTTCAGCCTAGTTCAGCGAGTAGGTGATCAGCTGCACCAGGTCGTCGCCCCGGGCGTCACCGGCAAAGATGTCCTCGGCCGCCGTGTTCAGCTTGCCGTCGAGGCCGTAGGACACGAGCATCAGCCCGCCGGATGTCCCCGAGTAGCCGTGGGCGTAGGTGAAGACCCGATACTGCCGGCCCCAGGGATCGACCAGGCCGTCGTAGGCGCCCTTGCTGAAATCCGAGACGCGCTTGTGGCCGCTGACCACCACGCCGTCGTTCAGGTAGGGGCCGTCCCAGCCGGCGTTCTTGGTGGTGTTGCGATAGAAGCCGAAGTAGGTCGAGAAGCTGTGGTTCCCCGTCTTGATCGGCAGCTTGTCGTAGGGCGTCGGCCAGTCGAGGGTGTCGGCCTTGTACTTGGTGAAGGCCCTGGCGATCTGGTCCATCTGCTCGTGGGCCTCACCCCGCTGACTCTCGTTCAGATAGGTGTTCATGCTCGGGATGAGCACGCCCGCCAGCCCCACCAGAGCCACCACGGTGACGATGAGCTCGACGGTGGAGAAACCTCGTTGGCGCAGGTTCTTCAGGTGCACGGTGATAGGCCTCGGCTGCTCGCGGACCTCGCCGCCGCCATGGCCACGAGAGGAGTCCTCATCGATCAGCGCCCCCCGGCGTCTTGACCGTTTCCTCGCCGATCGAGCCATATCTTCCGCCCCCGGCCCCAGCTGGGTATCGTGCCCGCCGGCTGACCAAGGGGGCTCTCCCCGCCGTCAGGCCACGCAAGAGCAGCTGATTTGTGCGCCCGTAGCTCAGTTGGATAGAGCACCGGTTTCCTAAACCGGGGGTCGTGGGTTCAAATCCCGCCGGGCGTACCAGTTTGCGTGGGGTTTTCGAGGGGGAGGGGTCTCGACTGCTGTTGAGCTGACAGCCCGGCAGGCTCGACAGCAGCCAGCAGGGGTGCGCTACCATGTCCCGATGAGCAGAGCCGCAGACACCAGCGCTGAAATAGAGAATGTGCGCTCGTCGCGTCTGGCAGCCATGAGCGGCCAGGAGCGCATGGCGTCCTTCTGGCAGCTGATGAGCACCGCTCGGGCCCTGGCTGAGGCAGGTGTGCGTCACCGCCATCCCGATGCCGACGACGAAGAGGTCAAGCTGCGGCTGGCTGTTGCTGCCTATGGTCCCGAGCTGGTGCGCGAGGTCTACGGCCGGGTGCCTGGTGAGTGACGCGGAGTCTCTGCCAGACCAGGTGATCGAGGATCTCCTGTGGCTGCTCGAAGACCTGCAGCTCACCTACGCCGTCGGCGGATCCATGGCAGGCACGTTTCATGGAGAGCCCCGCACCACCCACGACATCGATGTGCTCGTGGCCCTCGACCAGCACGGGGCGCAGCGACTCACTGATTCGCTGAGCGATGACTACTACGTCCCCCAGCAGGCCCTCGAGGACGCCATGCGCACGCACTCCAGCTTCAACCTCGTGCACATCCCCTCGAGCTTCAAGGTCGATCTGTTCGTTGCGAGCCGCTCCCGCCTCGATCAGGAGCAGCTCGCCCGCCGCATCAAGGTGCGTCTCAGACGGGACGCCACCCAATCCATCTGGCTCACGTCCCCCGAAGTGCTGGTCGTGCGAAAGCTGCTCTGGCGGCGCTCAGCCCAGAACGCGTCGCAGCGGCAGTGGCTCGACGTCGTCTCGATCCTCCGAACCCAGGCTGGGCGACTGGACGAGGCCCTGATGAGCTCGCTCGCCGCTGATCTCGATCTGGGCGAGACGCTCGATGAAGCAAGGGATGCAGCACGCAGCTCCTAGCAGGCATTCGAACGCGACCTGCCCGTCGACCACCATCGGGAGAGCCTCGACCGGGTGGCGTAGGCCTGAATCCCGCCGGGCGTACCAGGCTTCTTGCCCTGGCAAGCCGGGGCACGGCTTCCCCGCGGAGCCCGGGGGCGATACGGTCTGATCTTCTGACGAGCGGCCCAGAATCATTGCGCCCTCGTCTCGCCGCGCCCGAAGCGAAGGTCAGCCCGCCATGACGAACGACGACGCCAGCCCCATCACCTACTGGGACTACATCAACACGCCTGAGCTGCTGTCGCTTCAGGGCGGCGTCGATGGGGACGAGAGCAAGCTCTCCCAAGAAGAGGTCGTCTTCATCACCGTGCATCAGGTGTTCGAGCTGTGGTTCAAGCTCATGCTCCGCGACCTGACCGTGGCCCGTGATCTCTTCGCCCAGGAGCATGTGCCCGACGACCAGATGGCCGGGGCCTGCCGGCTGCTGCGCCGACTCAAGCTGACCCTCGAACAGGGCACCAAGCACTTCGATCTTGTGGAGACCATCACCACCCGGGACTACCTCGAGTTTCGGGACAAGTTGTTCCCGGCCAACGGCGGGCAGTCCGTGCAGTTTCGGGAGGTCGAAGTGCTGCTCGGCCTTGACGAATCCGAGCGCATCCCCTACGTGACCGGCGGCAAGTTCGATGACGTGTTGAGCGAGCTCGACGGCAGGGCGGGGTGGTCCATGCGCCGGTTGCGCGAACGGCAAGCGGACACACCCACGTTCAAGGACGCCCTGCTCTCCTGGCTGTACCGCACGCCCATCGATGGCTCGCGCCCCGGCGATGACGATGACGACGCCGCGGTCGAGACGTTCATCGAGACGTTCTTGGAACACCGTCGCAGCGCCTTGGCCGATCTCAGCGAGCGGGTGGTGGCCATGGCGCCGTCCCCCGCAGAAGCCGAAGACCTGCGCGCTCGCTACGCCTCAGAGATCGAGAGCGCCGAGTCCTTCCTGCGCGCGCGCGACATCGACGATGCGACGGAACGTCTGCACACACGGCGTATCCGCGCCGCCGCCCTGTTCATCGAGAGCTATCGCGAGCTGCCCCTGCTGGCCATGCCACGCGACGTCGTCGACGGAGTGCTGGCCGTCGAACATGCCTTCCTGGTGTTGCGCCAACGGCACGCGCGCATGGCCGAGTGGGTCATCGGGCGCCGCGTGGGCACGGGCGGCTCGTCCGGCGTGGACTATCTCGACAACGCCGCCCTCAGCCAGCGCGTCTTCCAGGACCTGTGGACCGTGCGCATGTTGCTCGTGCGCCGCGACTCATTGCCCGACCCCAAGAACGCAGAGAAGTACGGCTTCTCGTTCGACGCCGAGTAAGGCGCATCCGCACTGCTCAGCTGAACCCCGCAGCGCCAGCGCAACAGGCTGCGCCGCACGCGCCAGGCCATGCACGTTGCGCGCGGGCTTCTCCAACGGTCTACGTGCCGGTTTTTCTATAGCGCTCGACGTGCAGGGACCAGCGCGTGGGCCAGGAGCAACCCGGCGACGAGAGCGGTCGCCACCAGCCCCATGGCGAACGCGGCCTGCAGACCGGACACAGCGTCCCGGTCCAAGAACGATGAGACGCTGCGAAAGCCCATGCTGCCCGGGACGAGCAACATGATGCCCGGCACGAGGGTGACCAGGGCGGGACGTCCACCGAGGGACGCCAACACGTTCGACCCCGCGCCCACGATGACCGCGCCCACACAGGCGCCCAGTTCGGGCCCCAGGGTCTGGGCTCCGAAGCGCGCTCCCAGGTAGCCCGCCACTCCGGCGACGACGATGGCCGGCATGTCCCGCTTGCGAGCGCCGAAGAGCACGGTGAAGGCCATGGGGGAGAGCAGCAGGGCGACCACGCCAGCCCAGGGGGGCAAGGGACCTGCCCACAAGGGCTCGGTGATCGCGCCCCCGGGAAGCAAGACCTGCACGGACCGTCCCAAGGCCACGCCGAAGCCCAGGGTCAAGAAGACCACCCCGGCTCCGGCCAGCCGGGCGGTCCCAGAGGCCCAGTGACGGGTGGCCAGCTCGCTCATGGCGATGGTCAGGGTGAAGCCTGGCACGAGCACGATCAGCGCCGAGAGGGTGACCACCTCGGCGGAGAGTCCCACGAGGTGGGCTGCCACGAGAGACAGGGCTGTGACCAGGGCCGCGGCGGCGGGCTCGAAGACCCTGGTCAGGGCGGGGCGGTGACCAATGCACTGCAGCATGACCCCGAGCATGGCGCCCAGGGTGAGGGAGCCGGCCACCTCGGCCCACGAGCCTCCGAAGAAGCTGGCCGCCGAGCCCGACGCCACGCCGAACGAGACGACGGTGGTGACGCGCGACCACACCCGGGGCCCGCTGACCACGGAGGCGAGGCGCACCTCGGCCTGGGCTGGAGAGATCTGGCGTCGCTCGACCTGATCGGTGAGCCCGTCGAGCTCGGCCAGGGTGCCCAGGTCGATCTCCCCAGGCTCGACCCTGACCAGATGGGTGGCTTGCGCCCCCGGCGGCCCGAAAGCGGCAAAGAAGGAGGTGGGAGTGGCGAACAGCTGGGCCTCGATGCCCAGGGCCCGGGCGCAGGAGCCCACAGACTGCTCCAGCCGGTCCGCGGGGGTCCCGTGGGAGTGGAGGGCCTGGCCCAGCCGCAACAAGAAGGCCTCGGCAGCTCGAAGCTCCGCTGCGGACCCAGGGCCGTGGACAGAGGACTCCATGGCACCCGGCAGGGTGGTGGGCAGGGTGGTGGGCTGGGCAACAAGCTGAGCTGAGGGCTTGGAAGTGGGCCTGGTGGTGGGCCTGGTGGTGGGCCTGGTGGTGGGCCGGGCAGCTTTCTGGGCCAGCGGCTTGGCACCAGGCTGAGCAGCGGGCAAGCCGGCGGCAGGGAGTTCGAGACGGAGCGCCCTGGCGGCGGGACCTTGACTTCTTGAACGCACAATCATCGTCATGACCAAGCTATCGACTGATATTCTTCTACAGAACTGAACCAGCAGATAATGCTCTCAGATCAGAGAATCATCCAACGAATAGGCTTCGCCATGGACACAACAGTCAGCACTCTTGACCGAACCGACTACGTCATTCTTGACGAATTGCAGAAGGATGCTCGGCTGAGCAACAAGGAGCTCGCCGCCCGGGTCGGACTGGCCCCTTCGAGCTGCTCTGTGCGCGTGCAGCGGCTCACCGCCGACGGGGTGCTGAGCGGATTCCACGCCGAGGTGAACCCCGCCGCCCTCGGCATCGGCCTGCAGGCGGTGATCAGCCTGCAGCTGGGGGGCCACGGTCTGGGGACGATCCGGCGGATCTCGCGAGAACTCTCAGACCTGCCCGAGGTGCGTCAGCTGTTCAGCCTGGGTGGCTCACAGGACCTGCTGGTTCACGTGGCTGTCCGAGACCCTGAGCACCTCCGTGAGCTGGTCATGGATCGCATCGCCAACCACGCCGACGTGGCCCACATGGAGACGGCGCTGATCTTCGATCACCATCGTTCCCACATGCAGGGCCCCTTGGACGCACCAGAAAATCTCAGCGAGAGCTGAAACGCCGGGGGGCCCTCGCCGTCTGTTCGGGTGTCAGGACCACCACCACCAGAGCAGAGCCGCCAGTGAGACGATGACCAACCAGAAACCCAGACGCAGCCAGACGATCAACGAGACCCGGCGATTGCGTTCGTAAGGGTCAAGAAAGCTCACCGGCCGGAGCGCCCCGCTGTGCGTCTCGTTGTGCCCGTTTTGGTGCCCCCCTTGGTGCCCCCCTTGGTGCCCCCCGATGTGCCCCCCGATGTGCGCTCTGTTGAAGCGCCCCGCGAGGTCGAGCCACGGCGCGACTTCGATGACGCACGGGGCGGGGCCTGGCAGCGGCGGCAGAAGTGAGTCCCCCGGCCGCCGACCTCAAGGCGAGAGATGGTGGTGCCGCAGGTTCGGCAGGGCTTGCCGTGACGTCCATAGACGGTGAACTCATCCTGGAAGTCGCCGGGCTTGCCCTCGGGGGTGCGATAGAAGGTGTCAAAGCTGCTGCCATCCGCGGAGATGGCCTCGGCCAACACCTGCTTGATCGTGGCCACCAGCAGGGCGGCCTTCGCGGGCTTGACCGTGTGGGACAGGCGCAGGGGATGAAGGCCCGCTCGATGGAGCGATTCGTCCACGTAGATGTTGCCCAGGCCGGCGAGGAACGACTGATCGAGCAGCAGCGGCTTGAGCTGGCGGCGGCAGCCCTTGAGAGCGGCGGTCATCCAGGCCGGGTCGAAGCCGTCGCTGAGCGGCTCGGGACCCAGGGGCGGCAAGATCTCTTCGAGGGTGGACACCAAGCCCATGCGACCGAACTTGCGCACGTCAGAGAACACCAGCGCCCGGCCGTCCGCCAAGGCGCAGCGCACGCGCACGTGGGTCACCGGAGAGGTTTCGGTGGACTCGGGAGCGCCGGCCACGCCGCGGGCACTGGTCTTGGCCGCGGCGCTTCTCGCCGATGCTCCGCTCGCTACAGCGGCCGGCTCCACGTGAAAGCGGCCGGTCATGCGCAAGTGGCCCACCAGCTTGCGGCCATTATCGAGCTCGAAGACGAGGTACTTGGCCCGGCGCCACACACTCTGAATCGTCAGCCCGGCCAATCCTCGACGAAAGGCTCGCACCGACGGGCAGGCGACGGTGCGGGGCCACAGCACCGAGACGCCGCTCACAGTGGCTCCCACCACGAGGGGTCGCAGCTGGCGCACCACGGTCTCGACTTCGGGCAGCTCGGGCATGGGGGCATTCTGGCCCGAGGGCAGCCGTTCTGGCCAGACACCTCGGCGAGTTCTGCCCCTGACCGGTGTCTTCACGGGCTACCTCAGCGGCCGCGGTGGAGCCTTCGCGGCGAGGCTGGTGAGAAATGCGGGCGTGCTCGCGACGGTCGACCACGGCACAAGGTCAGGTGGTGAAGCTTTGACAGGGTTGGGCTGCTAGAGTTCGGCCCATGACCCGTGACGTCGCCTATCCCGATAGCCTGGCCGAACACTACGACGGCGACTACGACATCCTCCGTCACGACGGAGAGGACGTCGCCTTCTACACCGACCTGGCTCTTCATGCTGGCGGTCCCGTGATGGAGATCGGCTGCGGCACCGGCCGGGTGGCCCTGCCGGTGGCCCGCGCGGGCTGCACTGTGCTGGGCGTCGACCCCACGCCGGCCATGCTCTCCCGCTTGGCCGACAAGCTGGCCAGAGAATCTGCGGACGTCCGCGAACGCATCACCCTTCAACCAGGCCGGTTCGATGCCGTGCCCGGAGAGGGTTCATTCGCCCTGGTCTTCTCGGCCTTCCGCGCCTTTCAACACCTGAACGATCGGCGGGAACAACTCGCTGCCCTCACCGAGATGGCCCGCTGGACCCGCCCCGGCGGCCTCGTGGCCTTCGACGTCTTCGACTACAACGCAGAGCGGGCCGCAGCCTACGCCGACGAGCACGCCGACTACGTCCTTCAGGTCGCTGACCAGACCAGGGAGCGGCGGAGTCGGGCCAGGTACGACGAGAAGAACGGGCTGATCCACTGCCGCTTTCGCTGGTTGCTCAACGGCGCAGCTGACGGAGAGGCCACCTTCACCATGAAGGTCTCGACCCGGGACGAGCTGGTGGCCCTTCTGCCCGACGCTGGTCTCGAACTCGAGGCGGTCTTTGGCACATTCGCGGCCGATCCCTGGACAGCGAGCGAGCAACGGGAGATCGTCATCGTCGCTCGCCGACCCGGCGGCACTGACAGCGGCCCCTCCCATCCTGCGCGACCCATCGCCTCGTGAAGATCCTGATCACCAGCCCTATCTTTCCACCTGATCTGGGCGGGCCGGCGACCTATGTGCCCAGCCTGGCCACCTGGCTCACAGACCGGGGACACGAGGTCACCGTGGTGGCCTTCTGCTCTGACCCTGCGCCCAGTGGCTGGCCCTTCAAGGTGATCTCGATCCCCCGCTGCTGGATGCCCCTGCGCTATCTGAAAGACTTTCTGGCGGTGTGGCGCGAGGCGAAGCACGCAGACATCGTCTACGTGAATGAACACCTGGCCTTGCACGTGGCCTTCGCTGGCCGACTGCGGGGCAAGCCCGTGGTGATTCGGGTGTATGTCGACGGCACGTGGGAGATCAGCCATCGCCTGGGCTGGCACGACGACACCATCACCGACTACCAAGACCGCGACTATGGCTGGAAGGTCACGGCCATCCGCAAGCTGCAAAGACTGTGGTGGGGCTGGGCCCGGCGCATCATCGCCCCCAGCGAGTTCATGCGCGGCATCATCATGGGTCACGGGGTGCCGTCCGATCGCATCGACCTGATTCACAATGCGTACCACGGGCCCGAGGCCTTCGACCTGAGCAAGGCCGACGCACGACAAGCCTGCGGGCTGCCCGCCGATCGGGTGGTGCTGCTCTCCATCTGCCGGCTGATGATCTGGAAAGGTGTCGACGGACTCATTCGCGCGCTGGAACGCCTGCCCGAAAGCCACCACCTCTACGTGGCCGGCGACGGCGAAGAGCTGGAACGCTGGACCGATCTGGCAGACGAGCTGGGCGTCGGCGAGCGGGTGCACTTTCTGGGCAACGTCCCCCACGCCGAGCTCATGGGCTGGATACGAGCTGCGGACGTGTTTCTACTGAACAGCACGTACGAAGGGCTCTCCCACACCCTGCTCGAGGTCATGTGGCTGGGGCTGGCGGCGGCGGTGTCCAACGTGTGCGGCAACGCCGAGCTGATCGAGAACAAGGTCAACGGCCGCTCGTACCGCCCGGGCGATGTGGATGGCATCGTCGACTCCATCGAAGAGCTGGTGGGCGACAGGGACAAGGCCGAGCAGTACATCCAGCTCAGCAGGGACAAGGTGTCCGGATTTGCTCGAGACACGCTCTTTGCCCGAAAAGAGCAGCTGTTCCGGGGCATCACTGCCAAGAGCTGAGACCGGGCGCGGCGGGTGAGCAGCGGGCGATCCACGATGCTAAGGTCTGGGGGTGCACCGCATCCTCGGCAGGACCGGCTGCGCGCCCCGCGTCCCCTCCCCCTTTCACGGTCCCCGGTCTCATGACCGCTCAGCACATCTCCACTCAGCCCGTCGCCGGGACGCCGGCGGCGCCGGCACTGTCACCCGTCTTGCGCTCGTTGCAGACCCTCGAGGCCATCGAGCAACACTGGGAAGACATGGTCGCCGAGCTGCGTGAGCACATCCCCGCGCTCCGTTCTCAACGTGCTTTCTACGACGGCGCCTGGGTCTTCGGGTTGCGCATCGGCGGTCGCCAAGAGGGCGCTACCGACCGGTCCGCTCTGCGCTTCAGTCGCCTCGACGTCCAGATCGCGCTCGACGTGGCCCATGACCGGGCGTCGCTCACATCGTGCATCACGGTGCGCAACCGGGACGAACCGCGGCGGTCGCTTGAGACATCGCTCGATGACTCTGGGCGCCAAGCGCTGTGCGAGTTTCTCGAGGCCGCGGCGTACACCTTCGTCGACCGATACTTCGACCGCCGCTGATCCGCCTGCAGAGTCCTGTATGGTCAAGGCCTCTGCCCTTCGGGATCACCGAGAATGCCTGCGCCCAGCGCCAGCCAGCACACTCACAGCGCCGCCGCTGGCAACGCCAACGGCGCCAGCAACATCAGCAACATCAGCAACATCAGCAATGCCAGCAATGCCAGCAATGCCAGCGATGGCAACGGCGGCGCGCGCGATCGTGACGTCGTGGTGCGCTGCGACGACGTGCACAAGACCTACGGTCGCGGATCGAACGCGACCGCCGCGCTGACCCAGATCAACCTGCGCGTCTCTCCCGGCGAAGCGGTCGCCCTCACGGGCCCCAGCGGCTCGGGCAAGTCGACCCTGCTGCACCTGCTCGGGGCCATGGACACAGCCTGCTCAGGCAAGGTCTTTGTGGGCGGACAAGACCTGTCTGCTCTCGACGATCACGGAGCCTCGACGTTTCGCAATCAACGACTCGGCTTCGTGTTCCAGTTCTTTCATCTGATGTCGTCCCTGTCGGTGCTCGACAACATCGCCCTGCCCTCTCGACTCGGCGGGCGCCCTGCAGACGAGGCCCGAGGCCAGGCCTTGCAGCTCGCCGAGCGGGTGGGAGTTGCCGAGCTGGTCGATCGCTCTCCCGACACGCTCTCCGGGGGACAACGACAGCGGGTGGCCGTGGCCCGTGCGCTGATCAACCGCCCGGCGCTGGTCCTGGCCGATGAACCCACGGGCAACCTCGACCACGTGGCCGGCGCCGAGGTCATCGAGCTGCTGGCCAGCCTCGGGCACGAACGAGGCGTGGCGGTGATCGTGGCCACCCACGACCCCGCGGTGACGGCAGCCTCCGACCGGGAGATTCGCCTGGTGGATGGCCGGGTCGTGGGCAACCCATGACCCCGGGCCCGCAGCCGGTCAGCACGCAAGGCAGCCCGGCCGCCCGACGGTGGCTCACCTGCCTGTCCGTCCTGCTCGCCGACGCTCGGGCCCACAAGCTGCAGACCTTTGCGACCCTCACGGGCCTGGCGGTGGGCGTGTCGGTGATCGTCGCCATTCATCTGGCCAGCCAGGCCGCGTTGCACCGCTTTCAGGACACCTTCGTCGGCCTCACCGGCGTGGCCACCCATCAGCTGGTGGGCGTCGAGCCCTTGCCCGCTGCTCGGCTGGCCTCCCTGCGGGCCGACCCCGCCGTGATCGACGTCCATCCGGTGGTGGCCACCACGGTGATCGTGCCCCCTGGCGAGCAACGACCCGCGCCCACGTCGCTGCGACTGGTGGGCATCGACCCCTTCCTCGCCGCACCGTTCCTTCAGCTCGACAGCGAGGCCCTGGGCAGCGCCGCCGACGGGCGTCTCTTCGAGCGACTCATGCTCGAGCCCGGGCTGGTCGCGATGCACAGCGAGACCCTGGCTCAACTGGGCCTGGCCGACGGCGAGAGACTCACCGTGCGCGGGCCCGCGGGACCACGAGAGCTCTCTGTCTTGGCTCTGGACGCACCAAGGCTGGCCGCAGCCAATCCACCGCTCATGTTGGCGGACATCGCCAGCGCTCAGGAGATTCTCGGGCTGGGCGGTCGCGTGCTGCGCTTCGATCTGGTCATGGCCAGTGATCGGGGCGAGCTGTCCCTGCTGCCCGGCGAGAGCGTTGAACCCGCTCGACGTCGAGGTGAGCGCGCGGACAGCATGACCAGCGCGTTTCGCATGAACCTGCTCTGCCTCGGGTTTCTCGCCGTGCTCGTGGGTTCTTTCGTGGCCTTCAACATGGCCCAGTTTGCCGTGACCCGCAGGCGCCCGTTGCTCGGTCGGCTGCGCTGTCTCGGTTGCAGCGCCCGTGACCTGCTCACCGCCACGCTCCTCGAAGCCGGTGTCATGGGACTGCTGGCCAGCGCCCTCGGCGTGCTCGGTGGACGCTGGCTGGCCACGGCCCTGGTGGCCGACGTGGCCCGCACTGTGTCGGCGATCTACGGACCCTTGGGCGGCGTCCCTGAGCCCCAGCTGGCTGGCACGGTGACCCTGGGTGCCCTGGCCCTGGGGACCGTCGCCAGCGTGGCCGCCACCTGGGGCCCGGCCAGGTCGGCAGCGCGGACGGCGCCCGTGGCCGTGGCGGGAGCCGTCCCTCATGACCCCACACCGCGACCTCGCACGCCGTTGTTGCTGCTCGTGCTCGGGGGGCTGGCGCTGATCCCTCAGGGCAGCGCCGTGGTCTTGCCTGCGTTGGCGGTGATCGCCCTGCTGCTGGCCTCGGCCACTGCACTCCCTCGCGCCCTGGGTCTGCTGACTTCGCGACGGCTCGGTCGCACCGTGCCCGCCCTGGCCATGGGACGGATCGGCGCGTCACTCGCCCGCACGGGAGGGGCCGCAGGAGCCCTGGCCATGCCCCTGGCCATGACCATCGCCATCGTGATCATGGTGGGTTCATTTCGCAGCGAGGTGGCCAGCTGGTCCGAGGCCGTGCTGGGCGCGGATGTGTACGTCAAACCTCGCTTCGCCGAGCTGGCGCCTGCCACGACGCACCTCGATCAAGCCCTGCTCGACGAGCTGGCCCGGTTGCCCGGAATCGCCGCCCTCGATCTGTTGCGCAACGTCGAACAGGTCGACGGTGAGCGGTCGTTCTTCGTGGGTGGCGCGTCCCTCGACAGCGTGCGCCAGAGAGGATCCATGCGCCTGCTCGAGGGCGAAGGTCTGCCCGCCGTGCTCGCAGGCCTGAGCCGGGGCGGCGCGTTGCTGAGCGAACCCCTGGCCCGCAAATCAGGCCTGCACCCGGGAGACACCCTGTCCCTGCTCACCAGGGCAGGCACCGTGGCCGTCGACGTGGTCGGCGTGTTTCAGGACTTCTCCTACGACCGAGGCTACGCCCTGCTCGACGAGGACACGTTCATCGAACACTTCGGCGCGACCCCCGTGCAGAACGCGGCCCTCTTGTTGCATCCCGACGCAGACGGCGAAGCCCTCGTGGCCGCCCTCTCTGCAGCGCATCCAGACGTTGTCTTTCGCACCGTGCAACGCCTGCGCGCCGATGTGATCAGCGCCTTTGACGAGACGTTCGCCATCACCTACCTGCTCCAGGCCATCTCGACCGCGCTGGCCCTGGTGGGCATTCTCACGGCCTTGCTTTGCTTGCATCTGGAGCGACGACATGAGCTGGGTGTGCTGCGGGCTCTCGGCGCGCGGCAACAGACCCTGGCGGCCTTGCTGGTTCTCGAAGCCCTGATCATCATGGCCGTGGCCAGTGTGGCGGCCCTGCCCACGGGCATCGCCCTGGCCTGGATTCTCGTGGACGTCGTCAACATTCGCTCGTTCGGCTGGAGCTTCCCCATGCAGATCGACGTGACCGCCGTCGGCGGGGTCATGGCCTTGGCCCTGGTGGCGGGCCTGGCTGCGGGAGGCGTCCCCTGGATGATGGCCCGCAAGCTGGCGGTGGCCCGACTGCTGGAGCCGGGGTCGTGAAGCGTTTGGCCACAGAGGCACTCCCACGTCGCGGGGGAAGGGGGCTCGCTCTCGTCGTCGCCGCGGCGAGCTGGCTCAGCTTCGTTCCGGCGACGCTGACCGGACAACAGACCGAGGCGACGCTGGACGCGAAAGACGTGAGGGGCGGCCCGGGCTCGGCGGGCTCGGCGGACGCGGCAGGCTCGGCAGGCGCGGCAGGCTCGGCGGACGCGGCAGACTCGGCGGACGCGGCAGACGCAGCGGACACGGCTGTCGCTGGCGTTGCTGGCGGCGTCCTGGATCAGGGCTTCGTGCAGGCGGGGCCTGGGCGCGAGGTCGTGTTGCCGGGAGATCACGGTAGCCATCCCGAGACGCAGATCGAGTGGTGGTATCTCACCGGGCCGTTGTCCGGGCCGAGCGGCGAGCTGTTCGGGTTTCAGGCCACCTGGTTCCGGCGAGCCCTGGTGGCCGAAGTGCCCGCGGGGCGCTCACCCCTGGCTGCCCGAGAGGTGATCCTCTTTCATGGCGCGCTGACCGATGTGGCCGCCGGGACCATGACGTTCTTCGAGTCGGCCTCCCGGGCCTATCCCCCTTGGGCTGGCGCTGACTCCCACAAGCTCGCGGTGCACCTCTTCGATCAGCAGCTCACGGACGAGAGTGGCGAGGGGCAAGCTGCCACGCTGTCCATCGACCTGGGCCACACCCAGCTGCAGCTCGACCTCGACCTCACAGCCAGCGCCACGCTGCGTCACGGAGAAGAGCCCGGGCTGAGCGTCAAAGGCCACGGGCCAGGGCAAGCGTCCTGGTACTACAGCCTGCCCACCGTGGCCGCGCAGGGCCAGCTGTTGCGCGACGGGCAGCCAGCCCTCGATGTGCAGGGCAGAGCATGGCTCGACCATGAGTTCGGCTCAGGGCCGCTCAGCGAAGACCAGGTCGGCTGGGACTGGTTCGCCACCGTGCTCGATGACGGCACAGAACTCATGGCCTACCAGCTGCGCCGAGACGACGGCAGCCCGGCCAGCACCAGCTCGCTGAGCCTGCGGCGAGAGGGCGGCGAGCTGCAGCACATCGGCCAGGAAGGATTCGCCATCACGGCCACCGAAACCTGGGCCAGCCCTCACAGCGGAGCGGTCTACCCGAGTGCGTGGGTGCTTGAGGTGTTCGACCCGCCGCTCGCGCTCCAGGTCAGCGCGACCGTCGCAGATCAGGAGCTGATCACCGAGTCCACTGGTGTCACTTACTGGGAGGGCTTGTGCCGTTTCGACGGACAACTCGACGGTCGCGAAGTGCAGGGTCATGGCTACGTCGAGCTGGTGGGTTACGCGGGCTCTGTCGCCGATCGCTTTGGCGCGCGCACAACTTCGGATGAACATCACATAAAGAGATGATTTGATCCCGCGCGCGAGTTGCGGTGTAGCACCTCGCCGTGCTCGAAGACTGGTGGTAGGTTGAGTCTTCTGCGCTCGTTGGTCGAGAGTGCTACCGGTGCGCGAAACGTTGCGCCCGCCCCCGCTTCATCACCCCCACCAACCTAGACGCAGCCTCATGAAAGTCCTCTTCCTCTCGACGTTCCTGGCCCAGGAGCCCCTCGGAATCATGTACCTCTCCGGCGCTCTCAAGCGCGCTGGCCACGAGACGAGCATGATCTTCGTGCCGGACAAGGAGTTCGAGCAGAAGCTCACCGACTACAACCCTGATGTCGTGGCCTACTCGTTCACCACCGGGTTGCACACCATGGTGCTGGGCTTGAACAAGCAGGTGAAGGCCTTGCTGCCAGACGTCACCTCGGTCTGCGGCGGCGCACACGTGACCGTGGTGCCTGAGTTCCTGGCCGAAGAGGGCATCGATGCCATCTGTCGGGGGGACGGCGAGTACGCCTTCGTCGAGTTCGTCAACCGGCTGGCCGCTGGCGGCGACCTGACCACCATCCCCAGCATCAACTACAAGGACGCCGACGGGAAGCTGCACGAGAACCCCCCAGGCCCCCTTGAGCAGGACCTGGAGGTCTTCGGGTTCTGCGACCGCTCGGTTGTCTACGAGGCGTCGAGCTTCTACGCCGACAGCGAGCGCAAGGTCATCAAGACCGATCGGGGTTGCCCGATGAACTGCAGCTTCTGCTTCCACCACGCCTGGAAGAAGAAGGTCTACAAGGTGACCAACAACGAGTACGTGCGCCGGCGTTCGGTAGGTCACGTGATCGAAGAGGCCAAGCGCATCAAGGCCGACTACCCCTTGACCTACGTGCACTTCCTCGACGACATCTTCAACATCAACAACAAGTGGCTCGAAGAGTTCGCCGAGCGCTGGCCGAAAGAGGTGGGGCTGCCGTTTGATGCCATCCTCATGGCCAACATGGTCACGGAGAAGCACATCAGGCTGCTCAAGCAGGCCGGGTGCATCTATGCGCGCATCGCCTTCGAGGCGGCCAACGATCACATGCGCAACGCGGTGATGAAGAAGAACACGACGCGCAAGCAGCTGGTGCGAGCCGCCGGCTTCATCAGGGACCACGGCATCCGCCTGGGCAGCCTGAACATGCTCGGTGGTCCTGGCACGTCCATCGAAGACGACATCGAGACGATCAAGCTCAACATCGAGTGCAAGGTCGACCACCCGTTGGCGAGCCTGCTGCAGCCGTACCCGATGACCGACATCAACGACCTGACGAAAGAGATGGGTCTGGCCACGGACACCTGGGAGGAGTTCCCCACCCTCTTCAACCGCACCACGTCCATCGCCCACAACAACCGCATCTACTTCGAGAACCTGCACAAGTGGTTCCCCATCGTGGTGCGCTTCCCGAAGCTGCTGCCCATGGCCCGTCGAGCCATCAAGTCGCGGATGTTCTCGAAGGTCTATCTGGTCATGTACATGCTGTTCAGTGAGTGGCTCGTCACCGAGCAGAATCGCATCTACAACCACGCTCAGGGACGCACGGGCTTCCGCACCCTCTCGGTGGTCGACTTCACCTCACGAATCTTCACCAAGGGCTTCATTCGCCTCTTCACCACGATCTTCGGCAAGGACGCCACCAAGATCGGGCTGAAGATGTCGCTCAACGACGAGCGGCTGATGAACCATATGGACGACTGAGGGGCGACGAGACCAGGCAGGGCTCTGCCCCCTCGCTGGGGGCCCTGGGCGCAGACCGTTCAGCTGAGGCAGCCAGCATGGCGATAAGATGATATATTCATCACCTTGTCACCCTTTGAGCACCCCTGAAGACTGCCCTCCCATGCGTGTCCTGTTTTTGTCGACCTTCCAGGCCCAGGAACCCCTGGGTGTGATGTACCTGTCTGGCGCCCTCAAGGCCGCTGGGCACGAAACCAAGATGATCTTCGTGCCGGACCCCCGCTTCCCGGCCCGGTTCAAGGAGTTCGACCCGGACGTCGTCTGCTACTCGTTCACCACCGGCGTGCAGGTGCACGTCGCGGGACTGAACAAGATCGTGAAGAAGATGAAGCCCTCGGTGGTCTCGATCGCTGGCGGGGCACACGTCACGGTGGTCCCTGAGTTCCTCGAAGAGGACGGCTTCGAGGCCATCTGTCGAGGCGAGGGCGAAGAGGCCCTGGTGGACTTCGTCAACCGCGTCGAAGAGGGCGGCGACCTGACCAACATCCCCAACATCTGGTTCAAGGCTCCCGATGGCGTGATCCACAAGAACGAGCCCCGGCCCCTGGTGGCCGACCTGGACAGCATCGGCTGGTGCGACCGCACGCTCGTCTACGACGCCTCCGACCTCTACAAGGGCAGCGAGCGCAAGGTCATCAAGACCGACCGCGGTTGCCCGATGAACTGCAGCTTCTGCTTCCATCACGCCTGGAAGACGAAGATCTACAAGCTCAGCAACAACGAGTACGTGCGCCGACGCTCCGTGGACCACGTCATCGAAGAGGCGAAGCAGATCATCGAGAAGTACCCCCTGACCTATGTGCACTTCCTCGACGACATCTTCAATATCAACAACAAGTGGCTGGCCGAGTTTGCCGAGCGCTGGCCAGTCGAGATCGGCCTGCCGTTCGATGTGATCTTGATGGCCAACATGGTCACGGACAAGCACATCCAGCTGCTCAAGAAGGCCGGTTGCGTCTACGCGCGCATCGCCTTCGAGGCCGCAGACGATCACATGCGCAACGCGGTGATGCGCAAGAACACCACGCGCAAGCAGCTGGTGCGGGCGGCGGAGCACATCAAGCGCCACGGCATCCGCCTGGGCAGCCTGAACATGCTCGGCGGACCGGGCGCCACCATCGAAGACGACTTCGAGACGGTGAAGCTCAACATCGAGTGCAAGGTCGACCATCCCCTGGTCAGCCTGCTTCAGCCCTACCCCATGACCGACATCAACGAGATGACCCAGGAGATGGGCGTCTCCACGGACCAGTGGGACGAGTTCCCCACCCTGTTCAACCGCACGACGTCGATCGCCCACAAGAACCGCCACTACTTCGAGAACCTGCACAAGTGGTTCCCCCTGGTGGTGAGGCATGGCTGGCTGCTACCCCTCGCCCAGAAGGCCATCCGCTCGCGCTGGCTCTGCCGGCCCTTCACCTGGATGTACATGCTCTACAGCGAGTGGCTGGTGACCGAGCAGAACGCCCTCTACTACAAGGCCCAGTCGAAGACCGGCCTGAAGACCGTGCCCATCCTCGACTTCAGCAGCCGGGTGATCACCAAGGGCTTCGTGCGCCTGGCCACGGTGGTGGCTGGCAAGGGCGCCTCGAAGATCGCCATGAAGATCAAGCTCAACGACGAGCGGGCCGTGGCCCACATGGAAGACTGACCGTCCGGGACGGCATGGGTTTGCGTCGAAGGCGTGCGGGCTAGACTGGGCGGCGATCCGTCCGAGCTGCCCAGACTCGCCCCAGAAAGACACGTCCATGGCCACGCCTCGCTGCCCTCTGCATACCCTCTCCGCCCTCGCGCTCGCCCTCGCCCTCGCGGGCTGCGGAGGCCCCCCCGCCGACGTGGTGCTCTACTGCGCGGTGGATCAGTCCCACTCTGAGCCCATCGTTCGCGCTTTCGAAGCGGCCACCGGGTTGCGGGTCGACTTTCAGCCGGACATCGAGGCCACCAAGTCGATCGGCCACCGCCGGCGCATCCAGGAAGAGGCCAACAACCCTCGCTGCGACGTCTTCTGGAACAACGAGGTGGTCCAGTCGGTGCTGCTCGCGGAGGCCAGCCCTGCGCTCATCGAGCCCTACATCTCCCCCGCTGCCGCCGACATCCCCGACCAGTTCAAGGACCCCTCGGGACTGTGGACTGGCTTCGCCTCACGGGCCCGGGTCTTGATCGTGAACACCGATCGCTACCCGGATCCCGCCGACTACCCCCGCACGACCGACGCCTTTCTCGAGCCCGGCGCCGGGGAGCACAGCGGCATGGCCCGTCCGCTCACCGGCACCACAGCGGCCCACGGCGCGGTCTGGCTCAACGCCTGGGGCAGCGAACGCACCTTTGGTCACCTGCAAGCGCTGACCGACAACGGGGTGCGCTTCGGACCAGGCAACGCCCACCTCATGCGGCTCGTTCGCGACGGCAACCTCGACTTCGGCTGGACCGACACGGATGACGCGAAAGCTGCCATCGACCAGGGCTTCCCCGTGGCCCAGGTCGTGCCCGATCAAGGCCCGGGCGAATTCGGACTCGTGGTCATCCCCAACACGGTCTGCCTGGTGAAGGGCGCGCCCCACCCCGAGGCCGCCAGGCTGCTGATCGACTTTCTGCTGTCCCACGAGGTGGAGCGCATGCTCGCCGAGGGTGATTCGGGACAGATCCCCGTCCGGGCAGAGGTTTCCCGGCCCGCTGGCGTGCTCAAGCTCGACCAGCTCACCCTGGCCCCCATCGACTGGGCCGAGGTGGGTCACACCTACGCGGACAACGTCGATGCCCTGGAGGACTGGTTCAACCAGTAGCCACGGCCTCCCGCCATGTGGCGAGCGCCGCTCGTTGCGCAGGCTGCTCTCGTCAGCGCAGCGCCCAGGCCCAGGCAGACCGGATCTGGCCACAGTTCCCGTGGCAGCACTTGCAGACAAGCTGCGGCGGGATCAGGCTAGAATGCGCCCCTTGGAGAACGACCCTGGACATCACGGAACCCAGCAGCGAACTCGTCACGCTCAGGGAGCGGACCGAGGAGTTTCTGGGCAACGCGGTGAAAGAGTTCCAGCGCGTCGCCGACCGCTACGAAGTGCCCTACCACGCCACGCGCATCATCTTGCACCCCCTCGAGTGGACCCAGGGGCGCACCTTGCTGCGTTTCATCGCGCCCATCATCGTCGAGGTCGAGTCGACCCCTGAGCTCTACCGACGACTCATCGAACTGAACAACACCACGATCTTCGGCAAGTACTACGTGCGCGATCACACCGTCTTTCTTGAACACAACCTGCTCGGTGAGTCTCTCGACGTGCGCCAGTTCAGGGCGACCCTCGCCTCTGTGGCACACCACGCCGACCATCTGGATGACCTGCTGCTCGCCGAGTTCGGTGGCCGCAAGTGGAGCGATCATGCCTGAGCCTGCTGATGCGTACGTTCTCGTCGAAGACTTCAAGAAGGAGGGTCTGAACGAGGTCGTCTCGACTCTCCTCGAAGACGTGGTCGATGTGGCCCAGAGACTGAACCACAACGTCCTCGCTCCCGAGCACCTGATGGTCGTGGCCGCCGAGAACGGCGTCGAAGAGATGGCCCGGCTCATGCCTGGCCTCTCGGCTTTTCGCGAGGCGCTGCTGGACGCGCTCTACGACGATCGGGACATGCTGCGCTACCAACCCGTCGAGAACGATGAGCGGCTGTGGATGCAACCTGACCTGCACAAGGCGCTACGCCAGATCCAGGGCGGCGACACCGTGCCTGACGTTCTCGTCGAAGTGATGCTCTCCGAGCTTCCCCGTATCACTCGAGCTGTGGCCTACGCTCGAGGGACCGAACCGGACGTCTTGCCGCCCGACACGATCACCCTCGACCAGGTCATGGGCAACTCCGAGAGCGGCGTGTTCGAGCTCCAGCCCGAGGCGACACCAGAGGCTGCGCACCAGCCCCCCGCCCCCGGACAGGACGCCACCCTGGGCGAAGTCCCCCTGACCATCAACCTGGGCGAAGAGGCCATCGATGACCCGCCCATGGTGGGAAGGGCGAACCTGGCCGATCAGGTCTCTCGCATCCTGCTGCGCTTTCACCAACCGGCGGCGTTGCTCGTGGGCAGCGCTGGATCTGGCAAGACCGCCTTCGTGCGCGGGCTCGCGGCGGCCGCAACCCGCGGCGACATCCCTGCACTGCAAGGCTTCACGTTCTACCAGCTCAAGCTGCTCGACCTGGTGAGCCAGAGCCACAGGGGCCAGGATCTACACAACCTCCTCGACCAGATTCTCGAGGTCATCCAGCAGAACCCCATGGGCGTGCTGGTCATCGACGACCTGCATCTGCTGGTGGCCAAGCAAGGCTATCCATTGATGTCAGACCTGATCGACACGATCAAGCTGCACATCAGCAAGGGCAACCTGCGAGCGCTGCTCACGGTGGAGGCCGGTGCGTTCAACAAGTCGTTCAGCACGGACAGTTTCTTCACCTCGCAGATCACGGTGAAGACCTTGTCTCCCCTTGAGCGCAGCGAACTGAACGAGGCGGCGACGGTCTATCGCCCTCGACTTGAGAAGCACTTCAACGTCAAGATCTCCGAGCAAGCGCTCGAGGCAGCGGTCGCGGCGTGCCTCTCTGAAGAGATCCCCGAGTACCACCCTCCTGGGTCCATCATTCGCCTGCTCGACGAGGCCTGCGCCATGGCCCGCTCCGAGGCAGCAGATGAGGTCACTGAAGTGCACGTGCACAAGTGCTTCAGCGAGGAGAGCGAGGCGCGCAGCCACCACGACCGCCGGCAGCTGCGAGAGATCGAGTCACGGCTGTCCAAGCGAGTCCTTGGGCAAGACCTCGCCGCTGCGGTGCTGGGGCGCCGGGTGCGCCTGGCCAAGCTTCATCTCGACCGCAAGCCCGAGCGTCCCGACGGGGTGTTCCTGTTCTTGGGGCCCTCTGGCGTGGGCAAGACCGAGATGGCCCGGTCGCTCGCCCGCGCGCTGTACGAGGACGAGAGTCGCCTCGTGCGCCTCGACATGAGCGAGTACATGGAGCCCCACTCTGTGGCTCGCATCATTGGCGCCCCTCCCGGTTACGTGGGCTACGGAGAAGACGGGGCGCTCACCGGCCCCGTGGCAGAGCTCGGTCACTGCGTGGTGCTGCTCGACGAGATCGAGAAGGCCCACCCCCGGGTGCTCAACCTCTTTCTGCAGGTGTTCGATGACGGGCGCCTCACGGACAGCAAGGGTCGCTTCATCGACTTCTCAGAGACCGTGATCATCATGACCAGCAACATCGGTCGAGAGCTGTACGCCATCCACGGCAAGCAGCCCATCGGCTTCGGTTCTGGCGACAACGGTGATAACGGCAACGATGTGCCCGTGCGCGACGCCGTACAGGATCATCTGCTGCGGGTATTGCCCAGCGAGTTCGTCAACCGCATCGACGAGATCGTGCCGTTCCGGGTGCTCGACGACGAAGACATCCGCAAGATCGCCGAGCACCTCCTGATCATGGAGGTCGAGCGCTGGAAGGAGCGGGGCAAGCAGCTGACCTACACCGCAGACGTGCCCGGACTGGTGGCCTTGACCGGGTATGACCCGCGCCTCGGTGCGCGACACGTAGAACGCAATGTCGAACGGCTCGTGATCACGCTGATGAGCGATGCCGCCGTGGGCGATGGCTTTGACGCCGTGAAGGAGATGCACCTCTCCGTGGATGACAGCGGCGTCTGCCTGACCCTCGATGGCAAGCCGTTCCTCTGTCTGGAGGCCGAGGGGGGCATGCCCCGTGAAGAGGCCTCGGATCCCTGACGGCCGCACCGAGCAGAGTGCGGGCGATCGAAGAGGCTGGCCCGGACCTCTCACCACGATCTGCTGCGGGCACGTCTGGACCCTCGCGACGATGGTGGAGAGAAGTCCGGGCTACTGCGCCCGGGCGGCCGCGGCGATCTGCTTGAGGCCCTCAGCAAGTCTCGCGATGACAGCGTCGCCGTCGTAACCGTCGAGGTCTTCAGGACGCAACCTTGAGCGCATGACTTGCTCGGCCTGTGGGTCGGACAGCAGGGGAAACAGCACGTCGGCGAGGTGCTTGCCGCTGCCATCAAAGAGCAGCCCGTTGTCGCCGTGTCGAATCAGTTCAGGAACGATGCCCACCTCGGTCGACACCACCGGTGTCCCGCAAGCCATGGCCTCGGCCACGACCCTGGGGCCGCCCTCGCTTGTGGAAGCGCAGACCAGGAACCGCGCCTGGCGATAGACCTCGGCCAGGGCCGCAGCGTCAGGCACCCACTCGATGTGCTCGATGCGATCCTGCGCGCCATGCTGTTCAGCGAACGCCTTCACCGCCGCAAGCTCGGGGCCACGGCCGACCAGTCTCAAGCGCAGGTCGCTCAGACCCCGACGTTGCAACTCAGCGAGCCCTTCAAGGATCGCAGGCACGCCTTTGTTCGGCACCAGACGTCCCACGAAGAGCAGGTCGCAGGCGAAGTCGTGACGGGGCTCGCCACCAGGAGGCGAGGCTGTGCAGAACGTCTCGCGATCCAGGTACAGCGAGGGCAGCACATGGATGGCCTTATCTGGCACGCCCCAGCTCTTGAGCAGGCGCGGCAACTCGATGTTGTTGACCACTCGGAAGCCGGCCGACCTGCTCTTGGCCCACGACGCATACAGCCGGGTCATGGGTGCATCGATACGTTCGCGGAACGACGCAGGCCGGGGAAACCCGGGCACGTGGTGAAGCTCCGCCACGTAAGGAATGCCCGTGGCCCGTGAGATGCGCCACGAACCCAAGCCGTTGTAGAACGGGTTGTAGTCGTGACTGGTGATCACCGTGTACGGCCGCTCGCTCGCCAAGCGCAGCCCCGTCCTGGCGATGAACTGCGCCTGGCGCAGCTTGCCCGTGGTGGGATGATGCAGATGGACGTTGCCGAACACCGTGTCGTGTTCGACCTTGTCGGGGCGCGTGCCGATGACGTCGACTCGATCCCAGTGGCGGTGGAACGACTCGAGCATGTAGTAGAACGGTCCGCGCTCACCGGCGACCACGGAACGATCGGCGCTGACCATGATGATGTTGTCGGTCATGGGCGCGTTCTGCTCAGCGCTCTGGCTCGGGGGCGTCAGGGCTCGTAGGTGCCGAGGACGTCTTGGGCGGCTTCCATGCCCACGCGCATGGAACGGGCCATGTTGTTGTACCAGAACTGCCCAGAGCGTCCGATCGAGCGGAGGTTGTCGAATCGGTCCAGCTTGGTCCAGATGCGATCGAGCTTCTCGCGATAGTCGAGCGGGTACACCGGGTAGCTGTCGGGCACGAACATGTACCGGATGTCTTCGATGTCGTCCGGCTTGCACACACCCAGGCGGCTCAGGCCGTTCTTGATGTTCTCGGTCAGCTCTTCTCGGTCGGACTCGTTGGCGAAGTTCCCCCGGGTGACCTCGACGCACAGGCTGTCCTTGCCCTCGGGGCACAACCCGGCCACGGAGCGGTTCGGGTAGTACACCCGGTTGAAGGCCATGTCGTCCTCGGCGATGTAGGTGTAGAGGTCATCGCCTGGCTTGAGCGGCCGGCGCATCTTCATCAGCGCGAGCAAGATGGTCATGAAGGGCAGCTCTTCGCGGTCGATGCCCGTGAGCGAGCACAGCCGATGCACGGAGCCGGTCCAGATCACGGCCTCGGGGTTGACGATCTCGCCTCCATCCCAGGTGACCGCTTCTACGTGGTCGCCCTCACACTTCAGGTCGACGTTTGCGGCGTTCAGCTCGATGCGCACACCTCGCTTCCGGCAGTCTTCGGCGACCCGCTGGGTGATCATGCCCACGCCTCCCGGCGGGTAGAGCACCTTCTTGTATTGCTTGTTGAATGCCATGCGCATCAGGCCCTGGAAGATCTTGAAGTAGCGGTTCAAACCGGTGGGGTTCTGGCCGTCGACCTTGCCGTCCTGCGCCTCGGCCTTGTCTGCCTCCATCTTGCGGCGCACGGCGGGGTAGCGGTCGAGATAGCGTTCGATGAGTTCGGGCTCGAGCTGCAGAGCCTTGTCCCGCTTCACGTCGGCCACGTTGTGCACCGTGCGGGCGGTCTGGTTCCACCAGTCGCGGTGCAACTTCGGAGGACCGCCAGCGATGGGCACCTTCTTGGTGAGGTAGGGCCCCAGGAAGACCGACCAGAGCTTCTTGCCGAACATGCCTCGCATGTAGTCAGCGGCCACATAGGTCTTGGGGATCGTGCGGCGGATGCTGTTCTTCAAGAAGCTGTAGATGGCCGTGGGCGGCAGCTTCAGGGCTCCGGTGGCCGAAGGCGGCCAGGGCAGGGTCTGGCGGCCAATCTTGGCCCCGATCTTGAAGTCGATGGGACGCCACTCCTCGGCGGACATGGAGCTCTTGATCAGCTCGTTCACGTCATCGGAGACATCGAGAAAGAAGTAGTGAGGGCCCACATCGAAGACGTGATCGTCGAATGAGACCGATCTGGCCAACCCCCCGACCTCGTCATGGCGCTCCAGGACCACGACGTCCTTGCCGGCCCGGGCCAGGGTCGCGGCCGCTCCCAGGCCGGCCATTCCGGCCCCGACGATGACAATCGGCCCAGTGGTTTGGCTGGCATCGGTCACGTCGGTGGGCTCCTGGCTGAGTTCGGGGTGCGGGATCATAGCCTCTTGGCCTCGCCCCTGGTGATCCCCGGCCCATGGCCAGGGAGGGGCCTGTTCTCATCGGCTGCCCAGGCACCTTGCCTGTGGGTTCTCGATTTCTCTTGTCCCAGGTTGCGCCACAATCACGCTTGGCTCTAGAGACGGTCTATCTACGCGCACAATGAGCGGTTGAGGCGGGAATTTGCGATTTCCCCGATTCGGTCATCAGCGGAGTGGGCCAGAATGCCGACGGATCGGGCAGGCGATACTTGCGGGCCCACTCCCGTGAGTGATGCCCCGCAATAAACAGGAGAGGCGCAATGGACACCGTGCAAGCCACCAAGATGTCCCAGGCCCTGAAGTCCATCTCGGACGTCAACAGGATCCGCATCCTTCAGATTCTGAGCACGGGCGAGTACTGCGTCACCGATCTGGTGGAACGGCTGCAGATCGATCAGCCCAAGGTCAGCCACCATCTGGCGATTCTGCGGGTCGCAGGCGTCATTCGCAGCAGACGAGATGGCCGGCACATCAACTACTCGCTCAAGCCCTCCGTCCACCACAGCAAGGGCCAGCAAGACGAGGTCTTTGATCTGGGCTGCCTCTCGGTGTCCTTCCGTTTTGATGGGACCGAGGGCGCATTTGAGAGCGGAGCAAGCGAGGCTTCGCAGGCGAATGGTGCCTCGCTGCCCAGCCGGGCACAGCCTCCGTTGCGCACGGGCGACGCTCACAGCGGCGCCTGAGTCGCTTCGGGTTCGGGCAGAGCAGCCCTCTGGGTTCTCCAGAGCCCCGTCGTGCCCTCGTCCAGCCGTGTCTCCGGCCTTGCCGGCCTGCCTCGTCGTGGGGGCCCCGCCCAGAGGCAGGCCCCGGCCGTCAGCTGCCCGTAGCCTGCTCTCCTGGCAACTTGTCCCCCAGGTTGCGGTCCTGCCCGTCGGTCTTCTTGTGCTTGCGCAGCTCGTACTCGAACCGGGCGTTGGCCGGAGCGTAGCGCAGCCGGCCCTCTTTGCACTCGGGGCAGATCCAATCCAGCAAGGCCGCCATGTCCGCGTTGTAGTGGGTGAGCATGTTGTTGTTGCGGTTCACCCAACACTCGTGCAGGCACTTGGCGTTGTCACACTCGAACTTCAACAGTGACAACATCGTGCTCTTCATCGGAGAAGCTCCACTGGGTCGGGGGTAGCAGACACCCCCTGCTTGGAATCAGGCGGGAATTCTAGGCCACGATCTGGAGTTGGCAAGTGGATTCGCTGCACAAGCACACCATTGCCACATCCAAACCCATGGTCAGGCGTTGATGCCGGCCTCGTGCCGCCATTTTGGCCGAATCGTCAAAGCCGTCGCTCTGGGGCCGACGTCACCAGGCGCTCGTTCTCGATGGCGCTCAAACGGTCTGCGTCCACATCGCCTGTGGGGTATTCGCCGCTGAAACAGGCGCTGCAGGTCTGGGTGATCTCGGGGTTGCCCTCCATCACGGCCTGCTGCAGATTCTCGAGGGTCTGGTAGATGACCCCGTCCGCGCCGATCTCTGCGGCGATCTGGTCGTTGTCCCGACCTGTGGCCACGAACTCGTTGCGGGTCGACATGTCGATGCCATAGACGCAGGGGTGGCGCAGGGGCGGAGACACCGATGCGAAGTAGACCTTCTTCGCCCCGGCCTGCCAGGCCATCTCGATGATCTGTCTCGAGGTGTTGCCGCGCACGATCGAGTCGTCAACCAGGAGCACGTTCTTGCCCTCGAACTCGAGCTGGATCGGGTTGAGCTTGAGTCGCAGGGACTCTCTGCGCGCCTGATCGCTGGCCATGATGAACGTGCGGCCCACGTAGCGGTTCTTCACCAGGCCTTCGCGGTACTTCAGGCCCGTCGCCCGGGCCATGGCCATGGCCGATGTGGTCGCCGACTCGGGCACGGGGATGATCACGTCGACGTCCCAGCCGGTGGCCTCGAAGAGCGGCGCCATGAGCTCCCCCAGCCGCAGCCGGGTCTTGTAGACGCTGACCCGGTCAAGAAAGGAGTCGGGGCGAGCGAAGTAGACCCACTCGAACAGGCAAGGGCTGTGGACTTCGTGAGCGATCTGCTGGCGATGCACATTGCCGTCGTTGTCAATGAACAGCGCTTCGCCCGCTGCCAGATCAAAGGTGCCGTGGTAGTCGAGCACGTCCATCAACACGCTCTCGGAGGCAACGCACCACGACGTGCTGCCGTCGTCTTCGGTTCTGCTGCCCACGATGATCGGCTTGATGCCAAAGGGGTCACGGAAGGCGTAGAGGCCTTCGCCAGCGACCATGCCCACCACCGAGTACGCGCCCTTGACCCGGTTGAACACGCCCTTCACCGCCTCAAAGACGTTGTCCGGCTTGAGCACCTCGATCTCTTGCCGGGATAGCTCGTCCCCGAAGACCTTCAGGATGCCCTCGAGGTCGCACGACGTGTTGACGTGCCAGTGGGACTGCCTCGACATCTCGCCCTTGATCTCATCGAAGTTCGTGACATTGCCGTTGTGGGCCATGCCGATGCCGAACGGATACGAGATCATGAACGGCTGGGCGTCCTCTGCGGTGCCCAGGCCCACGGTGGGATAGCGTACGTGAGCCAGGCCAGTAGAGCCGCTCAGCCGCTCTACGCTCGCCTCGTCAAAGACATCGCGCACCAGACCGCGGCCCTTGTGCATGTGAAAGCGGCCGTCGTACGTCAGCGCGCCCGCCGCGTCTTGGCCGCGGTGCTGGATGGCCATGAGGCCTGAGACCAGCCTGCTGGCCACGCTGCCGTTCGAGAGTCCTGTGATGCCGATAAACCCGCACATGGACGGTCTGTCTCCTGCCTTGGGGGAGCCAAGATCCTAGCAACCTCTACGGCAACCCTGGGGAAGGGAACCTGAAGGACTGGTGCAGCTACTCGTCGGGGTGCGCCTCTTCAACGGCGGTCAAGACCCGGTCGAGAGCCGCTGTGAGCTGATCGACCTCGTGAGTCAGTACATCGGCAAGCAAGGTCAGGCGGATGGATGAGACCTCGGCAGTTGGCCCGCATCCGGTCAGCTGCAGGCCCATCCGCCTGGCTGTGGCAAGAACCTCGTCCCGGTGCTCGACCTGCAGGCCCCAGAGAGAGCCCAGCCCGGAGAACCGGGCCAAGATCTCGGGATGGGCCGCAGAGAGCTCGGCCAGTCCCATGCGCAGGTACTCGCCCTTGATCCGGGAGTTCTCGAGCAGGGTGCGTCCTTCGAAGGCTGGCTCTTTGTGCTCGGTCAGGAGCTGCACCGTAGCCCAGGCCTTCTGGATCGCCGTCGGCGGCACCGTTTCGGACCCGGCCTCGCTGTCCTCGGAGAACTCCGGGCAGGCCAGGTCTTGGCGCCAGACCGTGAGGCCGAGGTCAACAGCCGGCGAAGCCCACAGGATGTCCGGGGAGACGGGGGTGTGTTCCACCGCGTAGAGCTGGCCCGTGCGCCCGAAGGACTGCATCTCGTCGATGCAGAGCAGCGCTTCTCGGCGGCGTGCAGCCGCGACCAGGCCACCCAGCCACTCACGGTCGGCGATCCCCCGCCCCCCCTTGCCCTGGCACACCTCGACGATGAATCCGGCGAACAGGTCGCTCGGCACACGACCGTCCGCCAGGGACTGCTGCAGCGCGCCTGGAGTCTGCAAGAGCTCCGTGATTGGCCGATCGTCGAACAGGGCCTCTAGATTCTCAAGATCACCGCCGAAGGGCACGTGCACCAGCGACGGCCCTGAACCTGTGGCAACCGCTGAGAGATCTGGGGAGCATTCGGCGAACGAGTCGCCACAGGCGGCAAGCATGAAGGGTGTGCTGTGCGACCGGGCGCCTGCGACGGTGGAGTCACCACCGGCTTCACTCTGTTGCGGGAGGCCGAGAGCGTCCATCACTTGCGACAAGGTGTTCGGCCCGTACTTCTTCACGAACCGGCGCTGGGCTGCAGTGCCTGCGAGGGCGATCCCTCTCTCTCTGGCTGCCGCCCCACCGGGGGACAGAACCGTCTCGCAAGAACCCATGTCTTGCAGGCGCTGCTCGGTCAGGTGACTGATGCACCGGGCGAACTCGACACCTGTGTGCGTGTCAGCGGTGCTCTGTCGGATGAGAGGGTGTTGTTCATCGACGAACCGCAGGGCCTGTCCTTGGGCCAGGTCAATGTAGACCCCGGCAGGGGTGTCCACGAACATGCCAGAGGCCAGGCGGCCAGGGTCGGCGTCACCAACGGTCGCCTCTGCTTCTCTCCTGTCATCAAACGCGAGCTGAGCGCTGCCGCGGTGCAACGACCGGTCACCAAGCGTCCGCGGGGGAAACATCTCCCGGGCCTTCTCGGCCAAGAGGTCGTAGCCGTCTACGACGATGTTCTCAGCCGTCGTCACAGCAGCTTGATCTCCTCCTCGGACAGCGTGCGCTCACAGTAGTTGCAGCGCACCTTGACCGGGTCGGAGCGCTCTACTCCGAACTTCGTCTTGACCCGTTCCTCGTTCGATATGCACGACGGGTTGGGACAGACGATCAGGTTTTCGATCAGCCTGGGCAGCTCCGGCGTGAACTTGTTCACCACCTGGAAGTCGCGAATAATCGAGAACCTGGCTCGAGGAGAGATCAGCGCGATCTTTGCCACCTCTTGCTGGCTGACCTCGCGGTGATCGATCTTGATCATGTCCTTGCGGCCCATCTTCACGCTGTCGAGGTTCAGCCCGATGGTGACGGCGCCTTCGAACTCGATGCCCAGCACGAACAAGACCTTCAGTGCTGTCCCGGCGACCAGATGATCAATCACCGTGCCCTCGCGCAGGGCGGTCACCCGGATGCTGGGCTCGTGAGATCTTGGATCAGCCACGGGTGTGTCCCAGCAAGAGAGAGAGCACTGCCTTGCGCACGGTCACGCCGTTGCGCGCCTGATCGAAGTAGGCCGATCCGGGGAAGTCGTCGAGGTCGGTGCTGATCTCGTTGAGCCGGGGCAAGGGGTGCATGAGCGTGACGTTGCCGCCGATGCGCTCGATGGCTGCGCGGTCGATGCGATAGGCGTTCTTCACCTTCTCGTATTCGATCGGATCGGGGAATCGCTCCTGCTGGATGCGCGTCGTGTAGATGATGTCCACGTCTGAGGCGATGGAGAAGAAGTCTTCGTCTTCGGTGTAGACCGTGCCCCGGTCGTCGAGTTCGTCGATGAAGCTGGCAGGCATGCGCAGCGAAGTGGGCGACACGAGAAACAGCTCGTTGTCGAAGTGGGTCAGGGTCTCGATCAGTGAGTGCACCGTGCGGCTGTACTTGAGGTCGCCGATGAACGCGATCTTGAGGTTGTCGAGGCGCCCCCGTGTCTGACGAATGGTGTAGAGATCGAGCAGGGTCTGGGTCGGGTGCTGATTCGTGCCGTCTCCGGCGTTGATCACCGGCAACGATGTGCTCTCAGCGGCCAGGCGGGCTGCCCCCTCGCGAGGGTGGCGAATGAGCACGACATCGCAGTAGTTCTCCACCACCCTGATCGTGTCGGAGAGCGACTCGCCCTTCGCCGTCGACGAGACCTTCGCGTCTGCGAACCCGATCGATGAGCCGCCCAGGCGCTGCATGGCGCTGTTGAACGACAGGTGCGTTCGTGTCGACGGCTCGAAGAACAGCGAGCCCATGACCTTGCCGGCGAGGATCGGTTCGGAGAAGCCTTCGTAGCGCGTCGCCTCGTCGAGAAACGCCAGCAGCTCTTCGCGGCGAAAATCACGCATCGAGATGAGATCGCGACCGGCGAAGTGTTCAAGGCCAGCTGCGGGGGTGGTCACGGAACCTCTCCAACAAGTTCGGGGGTTCGATTCTAACAGCGTGGCTCGCCGGAGCGCATGGCCTCCTCGACCGTCTCTTCGGAGCGCTTCAAGGCGGCGGAGACCACCGCTCGGTAAGCCTCGAAGCCACCCTCTTTTGCAGCCCGCCGGGGCACTTCGATCTCGTCCCCGAAGTGCACCACCACCGGGCTGAAGGGCTTGCCGATGGTCAACCTGTCCCACGAGTTCAGGCGCCAGCAACTCTGGGCCATGGCCGTGTAGGGGACGATGGGCAAGCCGGTCATCGCGGCGGTGAACAAGACGCCGTCCTTCACCTCTCGCCGCGGACCCTTGGGGCCATCAATGGTGAAGCAGAAGTCGACGTCCTGCTCTTTCGACACACGCAGCACGTCGCGCATGGCCTGTGCGCCCCCCCGCGTGCTCGAGCCCCGGGCCAGGCGAAAACCCTGGCGAGCCATCATCCGGGCGATCATCTCGCCGTCGCGGTGGGTGCTCACCACGGTGCACACGCCTTCGCCGCGCAAGGCCCCGATGCCATGCCACAGCGTCTCGTGCCAGGCGGCGTAAATACACCGGACCCGCTCCCCACGAGCCCTACGTTTGGCGTAGGAGTCGCTGAGGAAGCGGGTCCGGTAGGTCGCAGTCAACCCGCGATGCAGACCGTCCGCCAACAGCGCGGACACGTTGATCTTGAGTTCTTGTCGTCGACTCAGCTCAGTCATGGCGGGCCGAGCCTAGCAGGCTGTACGTACAGTGTCGCGCGCCGAACGCTCCTCGATGGCGACGGCTCAGCTCAGAACTTCAGGATGTCGTCGCCCGCGCCTGCCTCGTCCAGGCCGTTCGGACCGAAGCTCCAGAGCTTGGGCATCAAGCGCTTCTTCTTGGGATGCATTTCCATGGCGAAGCTGTAGCCGTTGCCCCAGGGATCCGAGGGCAACTCGCCGTGTGGGTACGCGCCCTGCGGAAAGTCCGAGCCGAGTGGCACGATCAGATCTGCGAGCGACTCCGGGTAGCTCCCCGAGCTGATCTTGTAGACCGTGATGCTGGCCTTCAGCTCGCGCAGATCCGTCTGGGCCTGATCTTCGGGGTTGATCGTGGGCTCCACGGACGCTGGCGCCAACCGGGGGTCTTGGGTGCCCGCGTAGATGGCACAGCCAGCGAGGGCCAAGGGCAAGAAGTCGCCGACCTGGAACTGCGACACACTGCGGTTCACCTTGAGGCCGCCCTGGGCGGAGTACAGGCCGGAGTACGACTGCTCAAGATACTGGGCGATGGAGTCGGTGGGTGGCAGCTTGGCCATGTCCAGGGGGATCTCGTCGCCCATGGGGAACATCATGGCCATGCCCTTCAGGCTGCCGTAGCTCGTGCCAAACGTCTCCGCAAGATCGGAGAATGCGTACTGCTCCACGTTGCCCTTGGCGGCCATGCCGTTGACGAACTTCATGAACCGTTCGTTGCTGCTCAGGGATTCGACGTCACCGATGCCGCCCGTCAGGTAGCCCTTCAAGCCGCGGCTGTTCGTACCCAGGATCAACTCGCCGTCGCGGATGGCGAAGGCGGGCTGCGCCATCATGCCTGCGGGGGTGGCCGACAGGTCGATCTCGTAGTACGGAGCACCGTCGTGGGTCGACTCCTTCAGAGAGAGCGGCATGCCCACCTGCGCGCTCGCCGTGTCGAGCAACGAACCCAGCGCCGACACGAATTTGTCGGGGTCTTTCAGACCAAAGCTGTAGATGTTGTCGGGCGTGCCCATGAGGCCTTGACCAGACTTGGCGAAGGTGGTCAGGGTGCCGGTGACGTTGGCCAACAGATCGTTGCGCAGGTCGACGCCACCAAGCACTGCGGCCAGTTGCTGTTCGGCCATCTCTGCTTCTTCGGGAGCGTTGTCCTTGAAGAGCTTCCAGGCGAAGTCGTAGATGTCGACGGCTTGGGTTCCGATCGAGGCCACGCTTGCCGAGAGACAATCGGCGGGAATGCCGTCGAGCCGGCCGAGGTCGACAGGCTCGCCCCCGCGGCTCAGCTGAGCGACGAGGCCCGGCGCATTCTCGTCAACGGAGACGATCGACGTGGAGTAGACCAGGCCGTCGGATCCCACTGCCGAGACGCCGCCGGCCATCTTGATGGCGGAGAAGCCGATGCTGTCGAAGACCGAGAGCATCAGTTTCAGATCGTCGGGTGAGACGCTCGGGTCCGACTGCATGCCCATGGCGATGCCCATGCGAGCGATGTTGGCGATGGGGCCCACGCGGATCATGCTCGACGAGCCGCCGGGCAACAGGCCGCCAGCGGCGCTGAGCATGTCCTGGTACTCAGACGACGTGGCCAGCGAGGCGCCGCCCCCCTGATGACGATCAATCATGCCGTTGATGGTGGTGTCTGAGAGCGAGATCACCGCCAGGCTGCCGATGAAGGCCAAGTGCACAGACAGGGGCGTTTCGGGGATGAGCTTGCTCAGATAGTCGACGCCACCGTGGCTGGCCTGGCTGCTCTCTACGGGGATCGCCCCCCACAGGTCCTTGAGCTGAGTGACCATGCCGTCGTCGAGCAACTCGAGACCAAGGGTCAGTCCGATGTCCGGGAGCTCGTTGCCGTTCATGCCCGGCATGTCGAGGTGAGTCAGACTGAAGAAGAGCTGACCGACGGGGGGCTCAGTCGACTCAAGGCTCAGCTCAAAGCCGTCCAGGGAGATGTCAGACTCCATCCCCATCTCAGCCGCGGCGGCCTGGGCCTGAGCGATGTCGTTGGAGAGCAACTCGAGGCCCGCGGCGATGACCGAGTTGGCAGCGCCAAGAGGCTGGTGCAGGAACGACCGCACCTCTGGCTCGGCCAGAATGCGCGTCATGGCGGTGTTCTGGGAGGCCTCCCAGTTGGCGTGCAGGCTGGTGGACCCGAAGTAGATCAGGGTGTCAGCGGGAAGCAGGCTCGCCGGGTCATCGGCGGGTTCTGCGATGAACAGCGACGAGAGGGCCAGGACGGCCAGGGGCGTCAACAGCATGGTTTGGACTCCAGCGATCGGGGCGGGCCCGCCAATCCGCGGCTTCACCGACTGTCGGTGGCCTGGGGTGGCCCTGCTTTCTTGGGGACGAACGGCAACTGGGGGGGATCATCCCCCACCACCTCGGAATGCCACAACCCATCGCCGAAGCCAGTCACGAACTCGACACCCCACTGTTGCAGAACGACGACGCAAGTCGGGAGCATTGATGACATGACGCTGGGGGGTTGGGCTCTTGGCGGTGGGACGCTGACGACATCCCCCGCGCGTGAAGCCGACCGCACGTGTGCCGAACTCGAACTGGCACGCTCACCCCCCGCTGCTCGAGCCCCTCGCCTCTTCAGGCGGGGTCACCACCCGCACACCCGGCGGCCCCGGTCGGCCACCATTCCGCGCACAGCCCGCTCCCGACGGTTGGACTGGGGACTTGCCGTGGTGATCAGAAGCGGCCAGAATCCCAGAGGCTTTCATTGGGACCACCCGCACCTCTCCGGAGAGCGGACCCCTGTCCTTGTCTTCCGCAAAGGCAGAGGGCTTTAAGGTCCCTTTAAACAACACCTAACTGTCACTTAAACCTTGTAAACGCGGTGATCCCTATGAATCCAATGGTTAAGGGCATCTTGGCGGTCGGCGTCGTCGCCATCGTCTTCCTGGTCATTCAGGCGCAGATGAGTGCAGCCGAGACCGCTCAGTGGGATCACCTCGCCAACGCCAGAGCGGCCGGTTTCACCGTAGAGGCCCTCGAAGACGCGAGAGCTGAAGTCGAAGGCAGCGATGTCGAGCCATGGTGCTCCTTCTATCTGGCCATGGAGCTCTACAAGGCCGGAGAGAACCTCGACCGGGCTCGGCAGGTCGCCTCAGCGTCTGTGGAGAAGCACAAGAACCACGCCACCACGCCCATGTTGGCTGCGCTGCTAGAGGCCCTCAAGACGTACTCGCCGTCATGAGGCGGAGGCTGCAGGACAGCTGCAGGCACCGCTCTTCTTGGTGCTGCTCTGCAAGCGAACCCTGACCCGCGCTATGAGTGCGCGGGATCCGCTTCACCGGTGAGCAGGTGGTGCAGCAGGCGATCGCGATCACTCGCCGAGTAGAACACCAGGCGAACTTCACCGCGCTCTCCATCCTCGGTGATCTTCACCTTTGTTCCGTATATATTTCTCAGATCTTCCTCGTATCTGGATATCTCTGAGAGTGGCTTCGCCTCGCTGCTCACCTTCTTGATCGGCTTCTTGGGTGCTCCTTGGCGCACCCGGCGCTCAAGCTCCCGAACAGACCATCCCTCGATGGATGCCTGCTCTGCGAGCTCGATCATCTGCCCCTTATCCTTCAAGCCCAAGACAGCCCTGGCTTGACCGGCAGAGAGCAGCCCCTCGGTCAAGAGCGCTTGAAGCTCGGACGGCAGGTCCAGAAGCCGTAGCGCGTTGCTCACGGTCGCCCGCTTCTTGCCTACCCTCTCAGCTAGCTCTTGATGAGTCATCTGGCTTTGCAGCAGCAGCTGGCGGTAGGCAGAGGCTTCATCCAGAGCGTTCAAGTCCTCACGCTGGATGTTCTCGATCAAGGCGAGCTCGAGGGAATGAACTCCCTTGGCATCCGTCTCGTGAGCAGGAATGTGCGTCAGGCCAGCAATTCGGGAGGCTCTGTATCGGCGCTCGCCAGCAATCAGATCGAAATGGTCGCCCGAGCGCCGCACCAGAATCGGCTGGATCACACCGTGGAGCTTGATGGAGTTGGCCAGCTCTTCAAGACCGTCCTCGTTCCAGCTCTGCCTTGGCTGCTTGGGGTTCACGCGGATCTTGTCCAGGTCCACCTCTGAAACCTTCGGTGTCTCGGCTGTCACCGTGCTGGAGATCAGGCTGTCCAAGCCTCGGCCAAGTCGTTGTTCCACGTGAAACCCTCCAAACCTCGTTGAAGCCCTGCTCAGCCCGGGCTTGCCTGCTCGCGCCGCCAATCCAGAGCAAAGTAGAGATGTGCGCTGGGCGATTCAATGTGGTTCCACGTGAAACATGACGGCAGTTGACAGCTCGCGCCCTCAGCAGCTCACCCTCAGCCAAGGACGGCTCTTCTCGCCGCCAGTGACCTCTCTCGCGAGGCTCTCGCCTGGGATCTGCCGCCAGAGACCGTGGGGCGGTCGCAAACGTTGGAATCCAACGCCAGCCACGGAGGGGCGGTCGCAGGAGAGGCTTGTGGGATCAGCGCCCCTGCGCCGCCAAGAGACAGCCCTCGGACGCGCCCCACCAGCGCTGAGCAGGAGAGCCGTGGAGGTGACTGCGCCGAGCACCGGGGGAGCCAGGCACTGAGAACCGAGGCCTCGAACGACAAGCTCCCGAGATCGGGAACCGTGATCCTCCCTCGGCTGCAGCCGCTTGGTCCTCAGCCTGGCAGCCCGCCCCAGAAACCAATGATTGAAGAGAGACCTGGGCCGGAATGACAGAGCGGCGATGCGGAGTGCTTGCAAGGAGCATTCTCGGACGGAGCCCTGCGAGCCCACCCACCACCTCGCCGTCGCACGCTCCCACGAGAGAGCCTGGTCAGCCAGGCCTCGGGTAGCAGCCCGTCCCTCAGCTCGCGCTGCTCAGATAGCCGAGCTCTGGAGGCAGCTTTCCTCCCTCGCCAAGACCCGCAGTGAAGAGAAGCTTCAGGTCTTCCAGTGCCGCAGCGTCGCCCTTGGCATGGAGCACTCGGCAGTCCGGATGATTGCCAGCCAGCATGATCAGGCTCATCAGGGAGTTGGCCGAGCAGCTCTCACCGTTGATGGTGATTTCTATGGGGGAGCCATGGTGCCTGGCGATCTGCACGATCAGAGCCAGAGGACGAGCGTGCAGAACAACTCCCTCGGGTAGCTCGAGGTCGGCTGACTGCTGCGAAACAAAGGTCGTGAGGACCTTTGCAGCGAGCTCGGAAGCCTCCTCAACAAAGACATAAGCATAGTGAAGGTAAGTATTTATGGCGACATCCAGGATCTCTCCCTTGGGCACCACCTGCGCAATGGCCTCCCTGGCGGCTTCATGTCGGATGTCGCTCTCATGCCGCTCATAGAAGTGCACGAGCTCGGTCGCCATCTCCAGCAAATGAAACGACACCGTGGCGTGCCCGCGAAGAAAATGAAGCCAGGGATGCTCCTCTTCTGTCGCGGTCCCCAACACGTAGGTGTCGTACATGGACTGAATGTTGTGAACCGCTGATTGGTACCAGCGACAACGCTCCTCGGTGGCATGATGCGACACATAGGTCGGAAGATCGCCCATGCGGCGATGCCTCTCGAGGCCCAGGTTCCTGCTGGCGGCGACCACTGACAGAAAGCGCGAGCCGATGGCGGCGATGTGCTCCCTTTCGTCCACCGCGAAGCCTGTGTCCAGGTTTCGGGGAAGCTGGCGCTGCCGTGAGAGCGGGCCCGCCTTGCTCGGCTGGGCCTCTGGCCAGGTGACGCCCAGGCGACCCATCTCCTCCTTCAAGGCCCGAACAAGGCCCTGTAGAGAGCGTCTGAGGACAGCCTCTGCCTCCCCCAGCGCCTGCTCCAGTTCGGAACAGCCTTCGAGCAGCTTGTAGCGGGGCAGTCGCGACACCAGATGCAGATTGTCGACACGCACCCGAGCGAGGCCCCTGACCGACGCCACCGCCTCTCCGAGGGTGACAAAAGTCCGGTTCTGCCGCGCTCCATGGTCATCCAGAAACGTCTCGAACGCGTTCGCTGCCCCCACCAACCGGGACATGAAGCCCATTTCGTCGAACCCCTGAGCATCTCCCTGGACAGACGCCAGGCACTGACCGAACTCGGCGGACGCGTCCTGAAGCAGCCCCGCGAACTCCTCCTCACGGAGGATCGCGTCTTGAGTGGGAGTCGGCGTCATATGGCGTCCTGTGATCCGTCAACTGAGGGGCCGATCTGGCAAGCCCGCCACGAACACGCGTGCAGGCGCTGCTGGTCAGCCAACCTATCATAGAGGCCAAACCTCGGCCCGAAGCCCCTCCCGAACCGGGCTTCGGTAAAGGTCTCCGCGGCGGCTGCCGATGTTTCACCTCTCTCCAGCACCCCTTTGCACCCACGGCGACCACCATGGCCGAACGCAGACGATCCGCAGCCTCTGACCGCACCATTGAGATCTACCTCAAGGAGATCAATCAGGTGCAGCTCCTGACGGCCGACCAAGAAAAAGACCTGGCCAGGGAGGTTCAGTCCGGGTCCAGTCAGGCTCGGGACCACTTCGCCTTGGCGAACCTGCGCCTGGTGGTCAGCATCGCCAAGCGATACGCCCGTCGGGGCCTGACCCTGCTCGACCTCATCGAGGAAGGCAACGTGGGGCTACTCCGTGCCGTGGAGAAGTTCGACCCCAACGCGAACTGCCGCTTTTCGACCTACGCCACCTGGTGGATCAAGCAGTCGATCCGGCGGGCGTTGACGAACACCGTGAAGACCGTGCGCATCCCGTCGTACATGGTCGAGCTGATGAACAAGTGGAACAGGACCACCGAGCTGTTGCTGCTGGAACTGGGCCGCGAACCCACCAGCGAAGAGATCGCCGCGCACATGGACATCAACTGCGACAGCGCGCGCAACGTTCGCGGAGCCCTGCGCACGGCCTCTCGTTACACCCAGTCTTTCTCCTGTGATGAAGAGTCTGGCGACCTCTCTGACATCATCGTGGATGCGAACTGTCCGGATCCTGGCGACGAACTCCTGCAATCTACGGAGCTGACGCGCATGATGGACCTGCTCGACACGCTCGAGGACAGGCCCCGGCGTATTCTCCGCCTGCGGTTTGGACTCGACGACGATCAACCCATGACGCTGAAACAGATCGGTGCCATTCTCGGATTGACTCGCGAACGGGTTCGCCAGATTCAAAACGAGGCGCTCAGGAAACTCCTGATGTCCATGTCCGAGGAGGAGCCGGTCTAGAAGCTGGAGCTCCTTGCAGACACTTGTCGACCGTGGCCCGAGAGGCCCGCTGCGCAACCTGTACGTGCACGTTCCCTACTGTCGGGACCGCTGCACGTACTGTGCGTTTACGACGGTGTTCGATCGACCGGGCGAACACGACAGCCTGGTCACGGCGCTGCTTGCCGAGTGGCAGCGCCACCAGACCGCAGGCCCCTGGGATACGGTCTATCTTGGCGGGGGCACGCCGAGCCTGTTGACGCCCGCCACGCTCGCCACATTGCTCAACGGCATCAGACGACAGACACCGATCGCGCAAGACGCCGAGGTCACCTTGGAGGTCAACCCGCTCAACGTCGACACCGACGCGTTGGCTGCCTGGAGTGACCTTGGCATCACCCGACTGTCGTTGGGAGTGCAGACGTTTGAGAGCGAGACCCTGCGCCAGCTCGCCCGCCATCATGACGGCGACGACGCCAGGCGAGCACTCGGCCTCATCGCGGCGTCGTGGACCGGCAGCTGGTCCGCCGACCTGCTGGTGGGCTGGCGAGACCAGACCACGGATCACGTGCAGAGCGACACCAACCAGCTGCTGCAGTTCGGACCGCCCCACCTGTCGGTCTATGGCCTGACCATTGAGCCAGGCACGCCCCTTCACGCGCTCCAAGACCAGGGCCACCGGGTCACCGCCGACCCCGAGCTGTCCCTCGACTACGACACCCTCTGGTCGGAGCAGATCGTCCGCGCCGGCCTCGACCGATACGAGGTCTCGAACTTCGCCCTGCCCGGCCACGCCAGTCGACACAACTCGGCTTACTGGCTCAACCAGGACTACCTGGGGCTGGGGCCCGGGGCCTCCAGCTCCCTGGGCACGCTGCGTTGGTCGAACACTCCCGACGTGAGCCAATACCTCGAAGCCACAGCCAGTGGGCAGTCGGTCCGGCACAGAGTCGAGCGGCTTCAGCCCATGGCACGGCTCATCGAGTGCCTGGCGGTGGGCCTGCGGACGAAACAGGGCCTCTCGCTCGCCGATCTTGACCGGCGCTTCTCCCCGGCCTGGAGGGAGGGCACGCTCGGAGCGCTGCAGGCGCTGCAAGAGGGTGGATTCGTGAGCATCACGAAGACGCACATTAAATTACACTCAAACAACATCGTATTGGCCGATAACATAACACTTCAACTCGTTAGCTTTCTCAACCAGACGGACGAAGCCTTGGATTCATGCTGGGGCTCCTGTTGATACTTTTAATAGACAATTACGACTCATTTACGTTTAATTTATACCAACTCCTGCTCTCCACCTCGGGCCCGGAGACCGACCTGCAAGTGGTCAGGAACGACGCTCTGTCCGGGCCAGAGCTGCAGCGGCTTCAGCCCGAGCGAGTGGTCTTGTCTCCCGGGCCCGGGCATCCACGAGCCTCGGGGCTCTCCCTCCTGGCGTCCGACCTCCTCCCCGAGACCCCCCTTCTGGGTGTCTGTCTCGGGCACCAGGCCCTGGCCCTGGCCTGCGGAGCCCAGGTGGGCCGAGCCCCCCACCCGACCCACGGCCAGCCCCTTTCCATCGACCATGACGGCGAAGCTGCCTTTGGCGGGCTACCGTCTCCCCTTCGCGCAGCCCTCTACCATTCGCTCATCGTGATGGAGTCAGATTTGCCCGATTGCCTGGCGATCACAGCCCGCTCGTCGGCAGGTGACATCATGGCCCTGCGGCACCGAGAGCGCCCCCATGTCGGCGTGCAATTTCATCCGGAGTCGTTTATGACCACCGACGGCCCTTCGTTCATCCAGAACTTCCTCAGCTGCCCATGATCACCCCGTTCTCCGACCGCCTCGCCGACGCCGTGCGAGCCAAGACCTCCAGCCTCGTGGTAGGGCTCGATCCTGTGCTCGAGCGGCTGCCCACCGAGTTGGTTGAGTCCGCTCGGTCCCAATACGATGACCCTCGAGACCAGGCTGCTGCGGCCATGATCCAGTTCAGCCGGGCCGTCATCGATCAGGTGGCGGACAAGGCCTGCGCCGTGAAGCCTCAGATCGCGTACTTCGAACAGTGGGGCCCCCCGGGCCTGGTGGCTTACGAGCAGAGCGTGATCATGGCCAGGGACGCGGGCTTGCTGGTGATCGCCGACGTGAAGCGTGGCGACATCGGCTCCACATCAGCGGCCTACGTGCGGGCCCATCTCGACCCGCCCCTGCCTGACGTGCGGGCCGACGCCGTCACGGTCAACCCTTATCTGGGCAGCGATTGCCTTGCTCCATACCTTGAGGCCGTCGACGCCCTGGGGTCTGGCCTGTTCGTCCTGGTGCGCACCTCCAACCCCTCCGCTGGCGAGCTGCAGGACCAGCCATCAGGAGAGGTCACCGTTCATGAGCGAGTCGCCGACCTGGTGGCTGGCTGGGGCGCTGAGCGGGTGGGCCAGTGCGGGTACTCCAGCGTGGGCGCCGTGGTGGGGGCCACCGCCCCTGAGCAGCTCGCGGCCCTGCGCAAGCGCATGCCCTCCACGTGGTTTCTGTTGCCCGGCGTCGGCGCACAGGGCGCCACCGCTGCCGACGTCGCCTGCGCCTTTGATGACGAAGGGCTCGGTGCCGTGGTCAACTCGTCCCGGGGCATCCTTTACGCGTATGGCGACCCAGGGCAAGAAGACTGGCGCCAGGCCATCGGCGACGCGGCCACCACCTTGCGGGACCAGCTCAGGGATGCCGCCCTCGGAGCCTCCGCGGAGTGAGCTTCAGGCTGGGAAAGCCCCTGGTTCATGGGGCCTGGCAGGCCGCTTGGTGGGGAGGGGACTCCACCTGGACCCAACTCCTGGGTCCGGCGCCGCGGCCAGCCGCTCTCGACCAGGTGGCTCCACAGATCCGCCCCTCTGCTGACTGGACGGCGGCGCTGCACCCTGCTTGCCGCACCACCGCGCCACCCGACGACGCCCTCGTCGTCTTGGCCGGACAACAGCCTGTGCTGGGTGGGGGGGCCGCCCTGGTCGCTCACAAGGCGGCCACCGCCATCGCCCTGGCCAGAGAACTCACGGAGCGTTGGCGACGCCCGGTGGTGCCGGTCTTTCTCCTGGCGACTCAGGACCACGACAGCACAGAGGTTGATCATTTAGATATCATTGACACTCGAAATGGACTTCTAAGTCGCATTAGGTGTCCGGTGAGCCCCAAGAGCGACATGTTCTGTCGATCTCATTGGGACTCCACCGGGTTTAGGCTCTTTAAAGAGTCTATAGAGTCATCTTACGAATATCTAAATGGTAAAATAACATCAATGTCGCCTGGAGGCTCCCTGGCAGATCATGTCGCCAAGCTGCTCGACCAGACCTTGGGGCCCCACGGTCTCTACCTTGTAGAGGCACACCGCCTGCCGCAGGAGCCCACCACAGCCATCCTGCGCCGGGGGCTCACCGAGGCGCCCCGTCTTGCCAACGCACTGGCCCAGGGGGCCGAGGCGCTTCAGTCCGTCGACCGAAGGCCCTCCTTTGACCCCGCGGACCCCCGCCCCCTGGTGCTCGAGTCCCGAGACGGCCGGAGGCGAAGGCTTGAGCCCGAGGACAAGAGCGCCCTCGACCGACTAGAGGCCGACCCGTTCTCCTTCTCTCCGCACGCGGCCTTGCGGCCCATCGTTCAGGCGGCGGGCTTGCCGGTGGTGGCCCAGGTCTGCGGCCCCTCAGAGATCGTGTACCTGGGCCAGGCCCGCCGGCTGCACGAGCTCTTCAATGTGCCAGCCCCGGCCCTGATCCCCCGGCTCGAGGCGACCCACCTCAACCCCGCCTCCTTTGATCCCGGCGAGAGCCCAGCCTCTTTGCTCAGCCGGCTCGATCTGGCTGCCAGCCCCACACCTGCTCAGGCCGACGCCGAGGACCTTCTGGCGGCGGCCCACCGATTCGCTGGCGCCGTGGCCACCCAGGACCCCGGACTCAGCCCCCGGCTGCATCGCTTCGAAGAACGCCTGTCCAGAACGGTGCAGCAGCTGGCCGAAGCGCCTCACTGGCGGGGCCGCGGACAGCTTGGCCCCGCCCAGGCCATTCACCCCAGAGGCCGGTACCAGGACAGCGTGTTGTCGTGGCTGCCCCAGGCCTGGTCGGCTGGCGACCCTGCTGGGTGGGGCGAGCACATCATCTCCCTCTCCCGCCCCATGGCAGAGCCCGAACACGTGGTGCACGCCTACCCAGAGGATCCTTCCCATGGTTGATGTCCTGGTCTTTGGACCGCACCCCGACGACATCGAGATCTGCGCGGGGGGGCTCGTGCTCAGTCTCATCTCCCAGGGCTACTCCGTGGGCGGCGTCGACCTCAGCGCAGGCGAAGCGGGAAGCCGCGGCCACATGCAAGAGCGCAACGACGAGGCCCAGCGGGGCGCCGAGCTGCTCGGGCTCAGTTTCAGAGAGTGCCTCGGCCTGCCCGACGGTCACATCCGCAACGACGAACCCTCGCGAGACCTGGTCATCGATGTCATTCGTCGCCATCGACCACGACTCGTCATCGCGCCTGCTGCCATCGACCATCACCCGGACCACAGCCGCACGGGCGAGATGGTCAAGGAGGCGCGCTTTCTGGCGGGCTGCGCGCGCATCGGTCCTCCGGGCGAACCTTGGCGCCCCGGGCGGGTGCTCTTCTACCCCTCGCGAGAAGCGTTGCCGCCCTCACTGGTGATCGACGTGACGCCTTGGTTCGAGAAGAAGATGGCCGCCATCTCCGCCCACGTCTCTCAGTTGCACCAACCGGGCTCAGAGGGCGCCATCACCACCATCGCTTCCCCTGAGTTTCTTCAGGTCATCGAGGCTCAAGCCCGTCACCACGGTTCGTTGATCGGCGTCACCTTTGGTGAGGCCTATTGCGTCGACGGCCCCCTGGCCATCAGCGACCCGGTCCCGGTGGTTCGAGATTTCGGACAGAGCGTGTTCCTGTGAAGGCATTGAACATCGGCATCGCGTGCTACCCGACCTACGGCGGCAGCGGCGTCCTTGCCACTGAGCTGGGTCTGGCCCTCGCCGACGCCGGACACAATGTCCATCTCTTCAGCTATGCGCGACCGACGCGGCTCGCCGCCTGGCACAAGGGCGTCGAGTTTCACTCGGTGTCCGTGTCGTCCTATCCGTTGTTTCGCTATCCGCCATACGACCTGGCCCTGTCGACGGTCATGCGTCAGGTCATGGTCGATCATGAGCTCGACATTCTGCACGTGCACTACGCCGTGCCCCACGCCATCTGCGCCTACGTGGCGAAAGAGATGGTGCCCAACTGTCGCACGCGCATCATCACCACTCTGCACGGCACGGACGCCACCATCCTGGGCCGCGACCCTGCCTATGCGGATGTCATTCGCTTCGGGCTCGACAAGAGCGACGCCGTGGTCTGTGTCTCCGACTGGCTTGAGCACCAGACCCGTGACCTGCTCGGCTACACAGGCAAGGTCGATGTCTTGCCAAACTTCGTCGATCACAGTCGTTTCAGACCCGCCTCAGACTCGACGGTTCGGCAACAGCTTGGCGGCGACGAGTACAAGCTCATCGTGCACATGTCGAACTTCCGTTCGCTGAAACGCACGCCCGACACGATTGAAGTCATGCGTCGGCTCCCAGAAGACCTGCCCGTGAAGCTGCTCCTGGTGGGGGACGGGCCCGACCAGGCCTTGGTGCGTGACCTCGCCTCCCAGCATGACCTCTGCCACCGAGTCGACTTCCTCGGAGAGATCGACGAAGTCGAGTCGATCATGGCCGCGGCAGACGTGGCCTTGTTTCCCAGTGAAAGCGAGTCGTTCGGTCTGTCCATGTTGGAGGCCCAGGCATGTGGTGTGCCGGTTGTGGCTACCAACGTGGGCGGGCTCCCGGAGGTCATCGCTCACGGTGTGACCGGCTACCTCGACGAGGTCGGCGACTGCGCGGGCATGGCTCGTCATGTCGAGACCCTCCTGCGCGACGAGCCCCTGCGTCAGAGCATGGGAGAGGCGGGTGCCGCCCGCGCCTTGCGGCTCTTCTCTCTCGACTCAAGCATGAGTCAGCACGTGGCCCTCTACGAACGGCTCCTGGCTGAAGATCCGTGACCGAACGCGTGTACTTCGACCACAACGCCAGCCATCCCCTGAGGCCGGCGGCCCGGCGCGTTCTGCAGGACGCCCTCGACGGACAGATCCTCGGCAATCCATCAAGCGCGCATCTCGAGGGGCGGCGGGCGAGAACCCTGCTCGAAGAATCGCGCGAGCGGTTGGCCGGCGTGCTGGGCTGCAAGCGAGACCAGTTGATCTTCACTTCAGGGGGCAGTGAGTCCAACGGCCTGGCTCTTCGCGCAGTGAGCCACGCTGCGTGTGTCGCTAGCGGGGCCACAGAACATCCGTCCGTCTTGGCGGCACTTTCGCAGCGGCCTCACCACGTCGTGTTGCCCGCAGATCACAGGGGTCGGGTCAGCGTCGAGTCCATCGCGGACCTGGCTGACCGGGCGCAAACTGAATGCCGTGACCAGCCTGCGGTCGCAATGGTGAGCGTGGCTTGGGCCAATCATGAAACCGGACAGCTCCAAGATGTTGCGTCGCTGGTGACAGCCACACACGAGATGGGGGCCCTGTTTCATTCTGACGCATGCCAGGCCTTCGGGCGCGTGCCCGTCTCGGCGACAGCGGCCGCCGCCGACTTGCTGTCCGTCTCTGCACACAAGGTGGGCGGACCGCTGGGCATCGGCGCGCTGGTCTGTGGTGAAGCCGCTCGCCCACGTCCGGCAGTCGTGGGTGGGGGACAAGAAGACGGACTCCGTGCTGGCACGGAGTCGGCCGTGCTCGCCGCCGCCTTTGCTGCTGCAGCAGAACAGGCCTGCGAAGAACGGGAATCGCTTGTCGCTCGTTGGTCGGCGTGGAAGGAGCAACTGCGGTCACAGCTCAAGAGCATGGAACCAGACGCTGTCTTCCACTCAGCTACAGCCGACTGTCTGTCCAACACCCTTTGTGTTTCGTTCCCCGGCCGGCCCGGGCCAGCCATGGTGCAACGGCTCGACCTGGCAGGCGTCTCCGTCTCTCATGGTTCAGCGTGCTCTTCCGGTTCGCTCCAGCCCTCCGCCGTACTCACGGCCATCGGTGCCGGGCCAGAACTCGCCAGCTCGTCCGTGCGCATCAGCATGGGCCGGGACACGAACTCTGCCGACGTCGACAGCTTGCTTCGCGCGCTCGATGAAGTGCTGCATTTGGTCCCCCCGCGCAACGAAAAAAGAAAAGCTGGGGCGGTCGACAAGCAGTAACGAATGGTCCGATCTCGGTTTGCGTCAGCCGTTCTCCACAGGACTCGTCAGTGACTGCGAGCGAGCCGTTGACAGCCTCTGGAAAACGGAGATAGTGGCGCCTCGCCGTTGGGCCAACGGGGCCATCGGCGTTTCACTCGGGGACGGGAACGACGCTTGCGTCGGCGGTCGCGGTTGTGGTCTGGATTTGCGTGATGGGCGCATGTCGGTGCGTTCCATCCGAAGTCGGAAGTGTGGGCTTCCGATGCCGGGCAGCTGTGGTCCGTACCGCCTCGATCACTCGGAGCGTCGCATGAACCCAGCTGAGCTACCTGACGACGTACCTGCCTTCGATGCCAGCGCTGACGACCTGGGCGACGCCCTGCGCGCTCGGCTCAGCAAGCGCAAGTATGACTTGTGGTTCTCCACACTACACACGGTGTCGGTCACTCCAGACAAGGTGACCCTCGCCGTGGGCGACAAGTTCTTGTGCGAGTGGATCCAGAGCCATTACATGGAGGAGGTCGTCGCCTCGGTGCAAAAGGCCTACAAGACCGAAGCGGAAGTGGCC
>Ga0209992_10000458_pt1 | contig 54392 bp, 49 predicted proteins | sample 2SBtaG_2_FD_182564 | JGI IMG/M metagenome (GOLD analysis project Ga0209992, IMG submission 182564) | Deep subsurface microbial communities from Kolumbo volcano to uncover new lineages of life (NeLLi) - 2SBTROV12_ACTIVE470 metaG (SPAdes)... | ecosystem: Environmental > Aquatic > Marine >... | reverse complement strand
TTCTTCGACGAGAGGCTCCCTCCTGTGTGACGCCGAGCAAATCACGGGACGGGGTTTCCTCGAATTCCGGAACCGTCAAACTTTGAAGGCCTCCCCAGCAGAGCTGGGGGGACTCCCGACGGGCTAGGCGGCCAGCCATGACGCATCCGGAACGCAGCGGCCCGCTCGCGGGCATCCGCGTGCTCGACCTCACGAGTGTCGTCTCGGGACCGATGTGCACCCAGCAGCTGGGTGACCTCGGGGCGGACGTCGTCAAGCTCGAGTCGCCGGGCGGAGACCAGACGCGCTATTCCGGGGCGCCCTTCAAGGAACCGCTCTTTTCGGCGATGCTCACCCAGATGAACCGCAACAAGCGGAGTCTGGTCGTCGACCTGAAGAACGAAGCCGGGCGCGACCTCGTCCTCGACGTGATCGCTCGCTTCGACGTGGTCGTGGAGAACTTCCGCCCTGGCGTGATGGACCGCCTCGGTCTCGGCTACGACGCGCTCGACGCCCGCCACCCGGGACTCGTCTTCTGTTCCATCAACGGCTTCGGGAGCGACGGCCCCTACGCCGCCCTGCCTGCCTACGACCAGCTCATGCAGGGCCTCGTCGGGGTGATGCCCGACCAGGGGGGCGACGGCCCGCCGGCGCCGGTGAACGGGCCCATCGCCGACAAGACGAGCGCGGTCACCGCCGTGAGCGCGATCCTCGCGGCGCTCTTCGCGCGGGAGCGCGACCCGAAGGGCCGCGGCCAGCGGGTCGAGGTCGCGATGATCGACGCCTACGCAGCGTTCGCCCTGCCCGACCCGATGACGCCCCGCGCGTTTCCCCCGGAAGTGCTGCAGACCGGCATGTCCGCCGCCTTCTTCAGCGCCTGGCCGACGGCGGATGGACACGTCGTGGGCCTCGTCATCCAGGATCACCAGTTCGCTGCGCTGTGTCGGGTACTCGGGCGCGAAGACCTGGCCGAAGACGAGCGCTTCAAGGAGATGGGGACGCGCCTCGGCAACTACGTCGAGCTCGTCGGACTCCTGCGCGAAGAAGTCCGGAAGTGGAACAGCGAAGACTTCGTCGCGCGGGCGAGAGAGGAAGGCGCGACCTTCGGACCGGTCAACGACGTCGAGGCGTTCCTCGAAGACCCCCACGTTCGCCACCGCGAGACCGTGCGCATCCTCGAAGACGAGCGCTTCGGACCGACGCAATACCTCTCCCCGCCGTGGCGCTTCGACCGAACGCCCGCAGCAATCGATCGCCACGCGCCGCGGCTCGGCGAACATTCCGACGAGGTGCTCCGCGAGCTCGGCCTCGACGACGAAGCGATCGAGGCGCTCCGTACGAGTGAGGCCGTCCGCTAGGCGAAGTCCTTGTTCGAGCGCTCGCGCCCGCCCGGCCCGCTGTAGGCGAGGCCGTAACCCGGCGCCTCGCCGCCCCATGCGGGCTCGCCGACCTTGCCGATCGCCTCGCGGTAGGCGGCGATCAGCTTGTCTTCCGCCGCGTAGTCGAAGGGGTCCTGCAGGACCCTCTCTTCCATTCCGCCCGGTTCGGGTCGATTCTCGGCGAGCCAGTTCGCGGTGATCGCGAGCGCGTCGCGCGGAGGGACCTTGTCGCGGTACCCGAGCTCCTGCTCGATCTTCGCGGTCGAGACGATCCGGTGGGTCGTCCAGGGCTGCGCGACGAGGGGACGCGCGGGCCAGGCGATCTCCCAGGGCATCGACACGATGTCGAAGCGGTGGCCCATCGCCTGGGCGATCACCTCGATCACCTGCCGGACCGACAAGATCTCCTGATCGGCGGCGTTGTAGACCTGTCCGCGGGCCTTCTCCGGATGGTCGACGGCCAGCAGCAGCGCATGCGCCACGTTCTCCGTGAAGCCGAAGCTCGAGAGCGAGAGCCCGTCCTCCGCGACGACGATCCGATCGCGACCGTCGAGCACGCGGCGCACGATGCTCCACTCTCGCGGAGCCGGTTGGCGCGGGCCGTAGACCCACGGATACCGGAGATGGGTCGCATCGGGCTGCGCCTCGAAGAGTCGCTCCTCGGTCCGCGCGATCCGGTAGCCCTTCTCGTCTTCGGCCGGGTCCTGGATCTGCGCGCCGTCTTCGCGGGTCGGGATCGGGAAGCCCGGCGGATCGAAGAGCGGAGCGTTCATGTAGCCGCGATAGCCGGGGAAGCCGCCGACCGAGATGAACTGGCCCACGCGACCCGCGAGCAGCTCGGCGTTCGCGCGCAGCCGACCGTACGTCGCGATGCACACGTCGAAGTTCCGGCCGTCGAGGGCCGCGCGGACCTTGTCCGGGTCGTAGGCGTCGGTGTGGATGTGCTCTACGACGTCGGGGATCTCCGGGCGTTCGTGGGCGCCGCTGTGGAGGATCGCCGTTTCGAATCCGCGATCGACGAGGCCGTTCACGACGTGGGGGCCGGAGGGACCGGTCCCACCGATGACGAGCGCGGTTCTGCTCATGCGCTCGCCCGCTCGAGCAGCCACGCGAGGGCCTCGTCGCGATCGCGGAAGACGCCGAGCTCCCGCGGCATGTTGGCGGCCATCTGCTCGTACATCCGCCCCATTCCGAAATCCGCGTCGCGTGCGACCAGGATCGCCGTGCGGCCGCCGGCCATCTGACCCCAGAGCGACTCGCCCCGGCTCGCCGCCTGCTGCATCTCGGACCCGGTCATCGCTCCGGCCACGTTCCCGTGCGTCGCATCCCAGAGGCACGGCTTCGCGGGGTCGAAGCCGAGCCCGACGTAGAGTTCCTGCTGCGCCTTCACGATCTCGTCGACGGACAGGTCGCCCCGGATCTCCTGGATCGCCAGACCCAGTTCCTCCTCGATTCGTGTCGTGACTACCAAGACTGTCTCCCAGGGGCCGTGGCCCCCGCCATTCGCGGCCGATTGGGATACCGTTTCGTGACCTTCTCGGAGGATGGTCCCCGGATCGTCCCACGCAACCCACGAGAGCGCCCATGCCCCGCAAAGACGATATCAGAATGACGGACGAGGAGATCCGGGCCTACCTCCAGGAAGGCCACACGGTCACACTCGTCACGAACGGCCGGAATGGCTACCCGCACGCAGTCGCGATGTTCTATGCCCTGGAGCTCGGGGACGACGGAGTCGTGATCAAGTTCGCGACCTACGCCTCGAGCCAGAAGGCGAAGAATGCGCAGAAGGACCCGCGCTGCACCCTGCTGATCGAAACCGGTCAGGCCTACAGCGAGCTGCGCGGCCTGATGATGGAGGGTGAGGCGGAGATCGTGACGGACCTCGACGAGACCGTGACGACGATGGTCGAGGCCAACGCACGGACCGGCAGCCCCCTGCCGGACGTGTCGCTCATCCCCGAGGACGTGAAGGTCAAGATGGCGGGCAAGCGGGTCCTGATGAAGATCCGGCCGACGCGCTTCATCTCCTGGGACCACGGCAAGCTACCCAGCAGCAAGACCCCCGACGGCATGAAGAAGGCCCTCGATTAGGTCCGGTCTCGCCAAGCGCCTCCTCCTCCACAGGAATCCCCCCCGATGACCGACGTCGAGAAGCTCCTCGCGTACGAGGAGATCCGTCAGCTCGCCTCGCGTTATGCCGTCTACTCCGACGCGCGCGACATGGACAAGCTCGTCGATCTCTACATCCCGGACGTGCGCGTCGGGCGCGACACCTACGGGCACGATGCGCTGCGCTCCGACATGGACCGCGCCTTCCGCGGCGTCGGCGTCACCTTCCTCCACGTCGGAAACCACGTGATCGATCTCACGGACGACGACCACGCTTCCGGGATCGTCTACTGCCGCGGCGAGATCCAGGACGGCGGCCCCGACACCGAGCGCTGGATCATCCACGCGATCCAGTACCACGACACCTACGAGCGACGGGACGGACGCTGGCTCTTCGTGCGCCGCAAACATTTCCTCGTGTACGGCGCCGAGTTCGGAGTGAACCCGCTCCTGCAGGAGCCCGCGAACTGGCCCGCGAGCCAGACCGGGATCGGCAGCCACCCGTATGCGCTCGAGTCGTGGCAATCCTTCTGGGCTGCCGGCGCGACCGGCGCCGGGAGCTCGTCGTCATGAAGCTTGCTCGCATCCACGGACCTGACGACGTGCGCCTCGACGACGTCTCGGAGCCGACGGTTGGTCCGGACGACGTGATCCTCGACGTCGGCGCGTGTGGGATCTGCGGCTCCGACGTGGGCTACGCGAAGCTCGGCGGCGTGGCGGGGCCGGTCAGCGAGCCCATGCCGATCGGGCACGAGCTCGCCGGCACCGTCGCCGCGGTCGGCCCGAATTGCGGCGACATCGCGAAGATCGGCGACCGCGTCGCGCTCCACCCCGGCGCGGCGGGCTTCGGGCTCGGTAACGGCGGGCCCGAGGGCGGCTTCACGCCGCGCCTGCTGGTCCGCGGCGCCGCCCGGGGCAAGAGCCTCTTCCCGATCCCCGACGACCTGTCCTTCGCCCATGGCGCCCTCGCCGAACCCCTCGGTGTCGGGATGCACGCCGTCGACCAGAGCGAAGCCGGCCCCGGCGACAAGGTCGCCGTTCTCGGCGCCGGTCCGATCGGCCTGTCCGCCGTCGCGACCCTCGCCGACCGCGGGATCGAAGACATCGTCGCGGTCGACATGTCCGACACGCGACTCGAAGTTGCGCGCAAGCTCGGCGCGACGCACGCCGTGAACCCGTCGAAGGAGGATCTCTGGGAGGGGCTCGGTCGCGTCCACGGAACCGAGACGCTCTACTGGATGGAGATGGTCGGGACGAACGTGTTCATCGAAGCGACCGGCGTCGGACCGCTGCTCGCGGACGTCGTCAAGCGATGCGCGCCCCGGAGCCGGATCTCGGTCGTCGCCCTCCATCGCCAGGAGGTCCCGATCGCCTTCATGGACGTGCTGACCAAGGAGGTCACGATCCGCGGTTCGATCGAGTACCCGGCCGACTACGGCGAGATGATCCGATTGATCGCGCGCCGCGACCTCGAGCCGATGATCACCCACCGCTTCGCCCTCGACGATTTCCTCGATGCCTTCGACGTCGCCCGATCCCCGGACGCCGGCGCGAAGGTCATGATCGAGTTCGATTGATCGGCGTCCCGACGTCCGCCCGATGATGCGTGCCCTCCTTCGATCCCCCCTCGTCCATTTCCTGGTACTCGGCACGGTGGTGTACCTCGCGCAGGGTTTCTCCGCCGACGAGGCGGCCGGCGTCCACGACCGGGTTGCGCGGGAGATCACGATCGCGCCTGCGCAGGTCGACGAGCTCCAGGCGCGCTTCACCGAGCAGATGGGGCGCGTTCCGGACGCCGCAGAGACCGACCGGATGATCGCCGCCGAAGTGGAAGAGGAGATCCTGTTCCGGGAAGCGGTCGCGCGCGGACTGCTCGAGCGGGACGGCGGCGTGCAGACGCGGCTGATCCAGAAGATGCTCTTCCTCGAAGGCGAGGCGACCCTCGAAGACGCCCCGGCCCTGCTCGCCCGCGCCGTCGAGCTCGGGCTCCACCAGGACGACATCGTCGTGCGCCGGATCCTCGTGCAGAAGATGCGGCTGCTCGGCGGTCGGCTCGAGGCGGATCAGGCCGTCTCCGAGGCCGACGTCGAGCGCGCTTACACCGAACGGCGTGAAGAATTTCGCGCCCCGGACCGGCTCTCGCTCACGCATGTGTTCGTGAGCCGGGACCGCTGGGGCGACGAGACCTTCGACACGGCACGAACGGTGCTCGACACCCTCGTCGACGCATCCGTTCCGCAGGCCGCGGGCCCCGAGCGCGGTGACCCCTTCCCGCTCGGGCATCACCTCGCGCGACGCTCGCGCCACGATCTCGAGCGCACCTTCGGGAGCGCATTCGGCGAGTCGGTGTTCGCGCAGGCGGCCCCCGCGGTCGGTCGCTGGTCCGGCCCGATCCCGTCCGCCTACGGCGCCCATCTGGTCTTCGTCGAGTCGGTCGAAGCGGGCGTCGTCCCGCCCCTCTCGACCGTCGCGAATCGTCTCCGACTCGAAATCGAGGAAGAGCGTCGCGAGGCGAACCTGGAAGCGCTACTCAGCGACCTCCGAACGCGATATCACGTGCGCCGCGATGACGTCCCGGCCCGCGCCACCGACGCCGAGCCTGACGCACGAGGACAGGAGACCGGATGACCCGCCCCGCCACGACGCCGAAGATCGCCCGCGCTGCCCTCGTCCTCGCGTGCCTGTTCGCGTGTCTCTCCCCGTCCCTCGCGGCCGCCCACCCGCTCGCCCCCGCGCTGCTCCAGCTCGAGGAGCGTGAGGGCGGTCTCGTCGACGTGCTCTGGAAGCGCTCGTCCCTCTCGGTCCCGGGCAGCAACATCGAACCGGTCGTGCCGCCCGCCTGCCCCGCCACGACGACGCCCCGCTTCGAAGAACAGGGCGTCGCCGTCCTGATCCGCTGGACGATCGACTGCAGCGAGACCGGCCTCGTCGGCCAGCCCGTCCGCGTCGAGGGGCTCGGTCCCGCCAAGATCGACACCCTCGTTCGGATCCAGCTCGCCGATGGACGAACGATCCAGCGGGTCCTGCGAAGCGGGGAGCCAGAGATGCTCGTGCCGGAGAAGGCGAGCCGCTTCCAGGTCTTCGTCGACTACCTGACGATCGGTTTCGAGCACATCCTCTCCGGCGCGGACCACCTGCTCTTCGTGTTCGGCCTCTTCCTGTTATGCGCAGCGGCCGGCCCCCTGATCAAGACGATCACCAGCTTCACCGTCGGCCACTCGGTCACGCTCTCTCTCGCCGCGCTCGGCTACTCGAACCTGCCCTCCGGCCCAATCGAGGCCCTGATTGCGGCGAGTGTCCTCGCCCTCGCCGTCGAGCTCGCGCGGGACACGGAGAAGGAAACGCTGATGCACCGCTATCCGTGGCCGATCGCGCTCCTCTTCGGGCTGCTGCACGGGATGGGCTTCGCCGGAGCGCTCCGGGAGGTCGGCCTGCCCCAGGGCGAGATCCCGATGGCGCTCTTCTCGTTCAACGTCGGAATCGAACTCGGCCAGCTCGTCTTCGTGGTCGGCCTCGTCGCCGCCGCCGCCGCGATTCGACGGACCTCGCTCCCGATCGCGATGCCCCAGCGCGCGGCCGTCTACGTGATGGGCTCCCTCGCGGCCTTCTGGACGATCGAGCGGACCGTGGCGGTGCTCTAGGGGTTCACCCCGAGCGCCCCGTGTTCAGATCCACCGCGCTCCGTCTTCCGTCACCTCGACCGCGCGGCCGATCAGCTCCTCGGACTCGCCGAGGGTCATCCAGTCCGGATCGTCCACCACGCGCATCGTCCGTCGACCATCCTCGAGATCGACGATCATCGCGACGCCGTGCGCCGCGTTCGGATCGTGGGACACGGTGTAGGTCGCGATCGTGCCACGCCCGGTCGCCTCACGATCGACCGACTTCGTGACCCATGCGTCCTGCGTCGCTTCGGTCACGAAGTCGTGCAGGAAGGGCTGCGCGCCGGGCTCCGGCCCGAATACCGACACGCCCTGTTTGGTGATGAGTCCTGAGACGGCGGTGACCACGCCCCAGGTCCCTGGGCTCGCGCGCATCGTCTCGACCATTTTGACCCAGGCCTGGATCACGAAGTTGTTGAGCGGGCCGCCGCCGAAGGTCATGCCGCCGGTCTGCGTGACGCGCCGGTCGAGGGGGATGCCCAGCTCGCGCTGCTGCGTGCGAACCGCGGCAGGAAAGCAGCTGTAACACTCGAAGTGCTCGATCTCTTCCGGCGCGTGCCCGACGTATTCGAAGGCGCGCTTGCCCGCGAGCTCGAAGCCCGGGGACCGCCACAGGTCGCGACGCTCCGAGAGCGTCACCATGTGTTCGTTGTCGACGACCGCGAGGGGATAGACGAAGCGCGACTCGTCGAGGCCGAGCTCGCGTGCCTTCTCGAGGCTGCAGAGGATCAAGCCGCCGGCCTGGTTCACGTTCCACTGCGACACCAGGGACTTCGTGTACGGATACGCGAGCAGGCGGTTGCCCGGGCCGGGGGTGACGATCTCCTCGGGCGTCATGGGTGTGCGATTCCAGGCGTCTTCGTTGTCGACGGCGACTTGATTGAAGTCGCCCCACAATCGACCGAGCTCGTCCTTGTGATCGGCCAGGGACTGCCGTTCGTGGGCGCGCAGCGCGTTGTCGATCATCGAGTACTGGATGATCGGCGTGATCAGGCCGAGCTCGATCTCGAACGCGCCCATGATCTCGGCGTGGGGGACGAGCACTTCGTCGGGAGTCGCGTCGGTCTGCTCCGTGAGCGGAACGTCTTCGCCGGCGCGCTGGAACTTGTTCGCGCGATCCTTGGCTTCGGCGCCGACGATCATCGCGATCTCGGACGCGCCGCTGGCGATCGCCTCGCAGGCTTTCCCGAGCACGGTCGATTGCAGGACGCCCACCTCGGCGACGACCGTGTGGACGTCTTTCGCGCCGAAGCGGTCGGCGAGGATCCGGCCGGGGTCCGAGTAGGCCCAGAATCCGCGCGGCGACCAGATGCGATCGACCCGGGCGAGCAGGTCCGGCGCGCCCGCGTCCTCCGCGGCGCGCCGCAGACTCTCTTCCATCAGGTCCAGGGGCTCGGAGGCGGCGTGCGGATCGTCCGGCTTCTGGACGATCGCAGCCGCGCCGACGAGGACAGGGGTTCGGGGGTCGGCGGACATGCGAGCGGGCTCCTGGTGGGGACGGGGGGACGGGGGGACGGGATGCTCGGGGTCGCGAGCAGTCTAGCCGCCCGCTCGCCCGGCCTCTCCCGGGCCCGAGCGCCGCTTGGGCCCATTTTTTTGACCAGTTGATTCAATCATTCGATCAAAATATGCTCCCGAAATGGCCGCCGACACCCGCGACCGGATTCTCGCCGCCGCCGCCCGACTCTACGCCGAGCCGACCGCGGGCGGCCCCGCTCTGCGCGCGATCGCGCGGGAGGCCGGCGTGAATTCGGCGCTCATCCACTACCACTTCGGAAGCCGCGACGGACTCTTCGAGGCCGTGCTCCTGCATGCCCTCGAGCCGCTCCAGACCCGCCGTGGACCGATCATCGAAGCGCTCCGGGCCGGAGGCTCCGCGGACGGACTCGACCTCGCGCGCCTCTGCGTGCAGCCGGTGGCGGCCTTCTATGCGGAGCCCGCCCCGGCCCCGGAAGCCGAGCTTCGGCTGCTCGCCCGCGCCCTCTCCGAGCATCGGCCGCGGCTCGACGCCCTCGCCGTCCAGCACTTCGCGCCGATGCTCTTCGGGCTACGAGACGTGCTCGCGACGGCGCTGCCCGGATTATTGGCGGAGCCCAAGCAGCGCCGATTCCGCTTCGCCGCCGACACGGCGCTCTCCCTGCTGGTCGGGGACGATGCCGCCGCGACCCGATCAGGCGGCGAGTCTGCGCAAGCGGCCTACCTGCACGACCTCACGACCTTTCTCGCCGGCGCCCTCGACGCCCCGGCCTGAACCCCGCGTTCCCGGAAGCGCGTCCCGCTCCACCCCAACTGGACTAGAGTCGACCCAGATGAGCAAACCCCGCCGACAGGAACAAGAAACCGCCTCCGAGGAGATCAGCGAAGTCGCGAAGGACATCCTTCGAATGCAGCTGCCGATCATGCTGCCCGGACTCGGCCACGTGAACATGTACGCGCTGGTCGACAACGACGGCGTCGCGGTGATCGACCCCGGCCTACCCGGCGAGTCGACCTGGAACGCGATCGTGAACCGCCTCAAGCAGGCCGGCCTCGAACCCCGTCACATCCACACGGTATTCATCACCCATTCCCATCCGGACCACTTCGGCGGGGCCGTCCGCATCCACAAGGAATCTGGCGCCCGCATCGTCGCCCACCGCGCGTTCCACTTCGGCGGCCCGAGCCGCGGGCACAAGCGCCACACCCACGACCACGATCACGCGGACGGGGATCACCACGTCGAAGCGAGCGTGGACGACCTGATCGCGCACATGGAGCTCCTCGAGCGCGACCGCCGGCGTTCGCAGAACCCGCTCTGGCGCATCCGCAGCGCGCTCAAGCGCATGACGACCCCCGCGCCCTGGAAGGGCCCGAAGGAGCGAGCGAACTTCCGCGAGAGCCTGCGCTTCCTGAGCTACGCGACCTTCGGGCGCAGCAAGTTCGTCCCCCCGGTCACGCATCACGTCGAGCACGGCGACGTGCTCCGTCTCGCCGGGCGCGAGTGGTTCGTGCAGCACACCCCGGGCCACACGGCGGATCACATCTGTCTGCACGATCCGGAGACCGGCGCCTTCCTGTCCGGCGACCACGTGCTGCCTTCGATCACGCCGCACATCGGCGGCGTGTCGTACCTGGCGGATCCGCTCAAGTCGTTCTTCTACTCGCTCGACCGGGTGGGCGAGATCCAGGGCGTCGACCTCGCGCTGCCCGCCCACGGTCATCCCTTCGACGACCTCGCGGGCCGCGCCCAGTCGATCAAGGACCACCATCACGAGCGCCTGGACGAGATTCGCACGATCGCAAGCGACATCGGCCGCGCCGACGTGAACGCCTTCATGAAGCGCCTCTTCAAGGAGCGCAGCTGGGGCGACATGGCCGAGAGCGAGACCTACGCCCACCTCGAGCACCTGCGCCTCGAGGGCCAGGCCGAAGCCCATCGCAGCGACACCGGTCGGCTCGTCTACGACATCTGACCGGCCCTTCTGATTCCCACATCTGACTCTCTGCCTTAGGCGAGGAGGAATTCGCATGTCCCGTCCCGTTCGCTTCGGTGTCACCCTCCCCCAGATCAAGCGCACGTGGCAGGAGGCCCGCGACGCCGCGATCGAGTTCGACCGACTCGGCTACGACTCGCTCTGGGTCTGCGATCACCTCTACGGCGTGCCCGCGCCGCAGCTCCCGATCCTGGAAGCCTGGACGCAGCTGGCCGCGATCGCCGCGGTCACGGGCCAGGCGAAGCTCGGCACGCTGGTGACGCCGCCCTTCTTCCGGAACCCGGCGGTGCTCGCCAAACAGATCGCGACGATCGAGCAGATCGCGCCGGGTCGAACGATCGCCGGGCTCGGGGCCGGCTGGTTCAAGCCCGAGTTCGAGCAGACGGGCTGCGATTTTCCCGGCACCGGCGACCGCCTGCGCGCCCTCGAAGAGATGATCGAGGTCATGAAGCGGATGTGGACCGATGAGAAGGCCACCTTCGAAGGGCAGTTCTACTCGGTGAACGAGGCGATCTGCGAGCCGAAGCCCGAGAAGACACCCGAGATCCTGATCGGGGGCGGCGGCGAGAAGGTCACGATGGCGATCGCCGCGCGACACGCGGATACCTGGAACAACATGGCGGTCGCCCAGGCGCAGCTCGCCGAGAAGGTCGAGGCCCTCGACAAGCGCTGCGAGGAAGCAGGCCGCGATCCGGCGTCGATCGAGCGCTCTCAGCAATGCACGGTCGTGATCGGCGAGAACGACGAGCAGGCCCGGCAGTTCGTCGACAAGGCCAAGAAGATCTACGGCGGGCACATGGGCGGCGCCCTCGAGGAGCACGGCATCTGGGGCAGCCCCGAGCGCGTGATCGAGTGCATCGAGCGCCACCGCGCCCTCGGCGTCTCGTTCTTCGTGATGGAGTTCTTCGGCCGCGACACCCGGGAGCCGGCGAAGCTCTTCGCCGAGACGGTCATGAAGCACTACGCCAACGAGTAGGCGAACGATCCAGCTCGAGATTCCGAACGCACGACGCCGCCCCGATCCAATGGATCGCGGCGGCGTCTCGTTTCGGGAACCAGCGATCGCCTAGCGGCGGCGACGGGCAGCGAGTGCCAGCGCCGCGAAGGCGAGTCCAACCGCGAAGCCGGGCTCCGGCACGTTCAGGATCGCCGCGCCGCGATCCTCGGTGCCCTGTCCCACGCTGATCACCCAGTCGTCGCCGACGTTCGCCGGGTCGGCGTCGCGGAAGTCGGTGGTGAAGGGATCCCCGGACGCGACGACGTGGCTACCGAAGACGACCTCGGCGTTGGTCGGCGTGACGTTCATCGTCAGCAGACCCGGTCGACCGAGCGGGACGTAACCCGTGTCGATCACGCGACCCTCGTTGAAGGGGGACGCCGTCCGGAGCTCGACCCGACCCTGCGCATCGACGATCGCGAACACGCGATCCGCCGAGGCGTTGAAGTCGCGGCCGAAGAGATCCTCCCCGTCGCCCGCGGTCGGGGTCCAGATCGTCTCCTCGACGAAGCCGAAGGCCACCTCACCCTGCCCGAGGATCCGCTCGATGTGGAAGGGCACCGCGCCGCCACTCGCCATCAGGTTGAACACGTCGCCGAGGCTCCCGTTCGAGCTCGCGAGCACGCCCTCCGACGTGTCGATCGCGAACCCGCCGGTGTCCCAGGTCGCCGCGCGCGCATCGAAGTCGGCGAGAGCCAGCGTACCGGGAAGGCTGCCGGCCGGCGTAATGTCGATCACCTCCGAATCGCTGTCGTTCGCCGCCACCGGATCCACGAGATCACTCGTGACCGAGGCGTTCACGAAGAACTGACCGTCGGCCGGAGCGTTGGCCAGGATGAAGACCGGCGCGTCCCCGCCACGCGGAATGTCCTCGAAGTACTCGCAGGTCGCGCTCGTCGTCGGGAAGCTGCAGTTGCCCGTGGTGCTCATCGCGATCAGACCGGACGGGAAGTCGGTCGTCAGCTCGGCGTTGCTCGCATCGGCGACGCCTCGGTTGCTCACGTCGTACTGGATCGCGAAGGTCTCGCCGGACTGCTGCGGATTCGAGAAGGCCGTCACCTCGAGCACGAGGCCCTGGTCGCCGATCGGATCGAGGCCGACGATCGCGCCGATGGAACCGGCCACGTCGTTCAGCGGCAGCCCGCCCAGCAGCGGAAACTCGGTCGCGCCGCCGGAGCCGCCGACGATCACGCGACCACTCGGCTGGACGGAGATGCCCTGGAGCTGGTCGCCGCCGCCCGCCACGGTCGGACTCGAGAAGAGCACCGTCGTGCCGTCGCTCGAGAGCTGCGCGACCGCCGCTTCGTCGTCGATGCCCGCGGCCGGCGAGCCCGGCAGCGGGTGCACCTGCGGAAAGAGCGCGCTGCCATTCAGCCCGACACGCACGGCGACCCAGGGGTTGCCCGCGCCGTCGACGGTGATCGCGTTGATCTCGTCGTTCTGCACGCCGCCCAGGAACGTCGTCCAGAGCTGCGACGCCGCACCGGCGACGGTCGTGTCGATCTTCGCGACGTAGCCATCCTCGCCGCCGGCGTTCACGGCCTGTACCGCGTTCAGGATCGGGAAGGTCGCGGCGGTCGAGTCGGTCTTCGATCCGACGTAGACGATGCCGGAGTCGAGGGCCACGATCCGTCCGCGCTCGGTCTCGTCCCCGAAGCCACCGATGAAGGTCGAGTAGACGCGCTGGGCCGCTTCGGTCTGGCTCGGGTCGAGCTTCACGAGCACGTGGTCGTTGTTGTTCGGGTCACCGGTCGCGTCCTGGAAGCCCTGGCCGGCGACGACGACACCCGTGTTCGGGCTCATGAAGGAGAAGACGTAGAGGTTGCCACTCGAATCGACTTCGAGGTCGAGGACGCCCCCGTCCTCCTGCATGTCGGTCGCAACCGGCGACGTGACGTAGGTCTGGTAGACGCGGCTCGACGCCGGCGGCTGGCTCGGATCGAAGCCCGTCACGAAGGGACACATCGAGCTCGGGCAGCGGGGGCTGAACTCGTTGTCCGCCGTCAGGTTCATCGTGTTCGTGCGGCTGCCCACGTAGACGTAGCCGTTCGACGGGTCGATGCCGATGCCGCCGTTGAACTCGCCGTCCTCGTTCGCGCCGCCCCACACGACCGCCCAGGTCAGGGCACCGGTCGTGTCGAGCTCGAGCAGGAACGCGTCCGTGTTGTTCACGACCGTCGAGAACGGCGTCAGCTCGGGGAAATTGGCGCTGGTCGTGTAACCCGCCACGTAGGCGTTGCCGCTCGCGTCGACCTCGACCGCCCACGGCACGTCCGCCATGTTGCCGCCGAAGACCGAGAGATAGAGCAGCGTCTGACCGGTCGGATCGAGCTTCGCGACGAAGACGTCGGTGCCGCCGCGGTTCGCAACGGTCTGGCCGCCGAGATTCGTCGACGTCGTCGCGCCGACCACGTAGATGTTGCCGGCGGCGTCGGTCGTGAGATCACCGATCTCGTCCTGCCCCGTCCCGCCGAGGACGGTCGAGAGGCCGAGGAAGACCTGCGCGGAGGCCGGGCCGGCCAGCAGCATCAGCGCCGCGAGGCCGAGGAGCCCCGCGCGACGTGCCTGCGCGCGAGAAAAGGGGACGATGAAAGACGGTCGAATGGTAGATCGGCTCAAACGGGTTCCCTCCCGGGGGCCCGCGACGGTGTGTCGCATCCTCGTGCCGCAAGATCCCTGGATCTCGCATGTGACGAGTGGGCGCCCCGGAACGTTGTTCCCAGCCCGACCGAAAGGGGGGTCGGCGAGTTCGCAATCCCGGCGAGGACGAACCGCCGTGGGTGAAGGGGGTCACGGCGGCGTGACGGCGAGCCCTAGTTCGTCTTCTTCTTCAGATGGGTGTCGAGGAAGTCGGCGATGCGCTGGAGCATGTCGATTCGCTGCTGCTCGCGCTCGAGATAGTGGTCGGCGTTCTCGTACTCCACGTACTCGACGTCCTTGTCGGCGTCCTCGAGGGCGCTCGCGAGATCCTCGCCGTGGTCGACGGGAACGTTCAAGTCGAGGTCACCGTGGAAGAGGAGGACGGGGACGGGCATCTCTTCGGCGCGCCGGAGCGGCGAGTTCTGACGCACTTCATCGCCCTTCGTCGGAACGAGCTGGCGAAACGCTTTCTTCGCTCCTCGGGGCGCGTCCTCGTACAAGCGGTACGGATGGGTGAGCCCCGCGATGCTGACCGCGCACTGATATCGCTCCGGATTCTCGAGCGGACTCATCAGCGCGGCGTACCCGCCATAGCTCCAGCCGACCGTGCAGATCCTCTTGGGATCGACGGTGCCTTGCTCGACGAGGTGGCGCACGCCGTCCTCGATGTCTTCCATCACGGTCTTCCACTCGTTGAGCGCGCCCTCCCCGACCCACGTGTCGCCGTAGCCGGTCGAGCCCCGATAGTTGGGCTGGAGAACCGCGTACCCCTGCGCCGCGAGGAATTGCGGAACCCAGTGGAAGCCCCATGAATCGCGGGCCCAGGGCCCGCCATGCGGATACACGATCAGCGGCAGATTCTTCTTCGGCTTTCCGCTCGGCGTCGTGAGGTACCCCGGGACCTCCTTCCCATCACGGGTCGGAAACCGAAGCGCCCGCATCGGCGACAGGTCGTCCTCGTCGAGCCAGCTGCGAGCGTCCGTGATCTTGGAGAGGGCGTCGGCTTCCGCGTCATAGCGGTAGTAGCCTCCGGGATTGACGTCGCTGTGGGCGCGGATCAAGTAGTACCGCTGGTCCCAGGACTCATCGATCAGCACGACGTCGACGTCTCCGAATTCCTCGGCGACGCGGTCGTGGATCCCCCGCGCGACCTCGTCGAAGTAGTGGATATACCGACGATCCGTCTCGTAGAGGGCGCCGACGAGGCGGCGGTGCTTCCCCAACGTGTCGAGTCCGTACACGTCGACCTCCGGATGGGCGAAAACCACTTCTCGCTTGCGAGGCGTCTCGGCATCCTCGGTCAGGGTCTCGAGCAGCAGCGTACGTCGGCCGTCGACATCATCCCAGACGAGGATGTCGTTGGGCTCGGGGGTGAATCCGGCGAAGTCGAAGTCGTCGGTCACGTCGCCGCCGGCGTACCGGTGGAGGCGCCGCCACTTGTCCTCGCCGGCGAGTCGGTACTCGAGATCCACATTGGTCCGATTCGAGTTGACCCGGATCCGCACTTCTTCGCGGTAGGAGTCGGCGGCGTACCCCCACACGGTCTCTCGCGGACGAACGATCGTCTTGAGCTTGTTCTTCTCGATGTCGACGCGAACGACGCCCTCGCCGCGGCCCTCGTCGAATTCGAGCCAGATGTACCTGGGGTCTTCGGGAAGAAGCGCCACGATCTCGTCCTGATGGAAAGCAAAGTTCTCGCGTTGCTGCTTTTGCGCGAGCACTTTCTGGTTCCCACCGTCCGCGTCAACCGCCACCAATCGAGAGGCACCCGCTGGCTTCCCCTGGAAGCGAAACGCGCCGTAGTACGCACAGAGGAGACGCGAGTTCGTGGCCCACGAGCAGCGCTCGACGTACATGCCCTTCTTCGCGTCGCTCGCGAGGATCAGCGTCGGCTTCCCCGTCGTGAGGTCGATCACCATCGCGATCGGGAAATCGTCGGGGTGGTTGCGGAGGAACGACTCTTGGTGCCGTCCGGCGACATTCGCATGCCCCAGACGCCGCTCAGCTTGCCGAAGTAGGACGCGGCCGTGTCGAGGTCCATGACCGCCGACGCATTGCCCGCGCAGACAAGCGCGAGCAGTCCAGCGCTGGCCACCAGGGTTCGAATCCACCGAGCGCTGCTCACCTGTCCCATCACGATCTCCCACTCCCAGTGACCGGTCCGACTGTTAGTCAAACCTATCACAGCGTCAGGTCATGACGACGTCAATTCAGCAACCATCCAGGCGACGCCGGGTCGCACTCGTGGCGCGCCTCAGAGCACCGCGATCGGGTTCACCGGCGAGCCGGTCCCTTGCTCGATCCGCAACGGCGCGATGGTCAACTGGAAATCCCATTGGGCGAGCTCGGCGCAGGCGGCCTGGAGGCCCGAGAGGTCGAGGTTGTCGAGCAGGTGGACGCCCATCGCGACCAGGGTGCATTCGTGGATCGGCATGCCCCAGCCCTCGATCGCCGGGAGCGGGATCGGGTCGGAGACGCAGTCGGCGCCGAGGACCGCGACGCCCTTCTCGTGGAGCCACGGAACGCACTCGGGGTGGATCCCCGGCATGCCGGGGTCCATCGGAGACCATGGGCCGAATTCGGCACGGCGCGCGTCTCGGCCGGTCGCGACGAGCAGGATGTCGCCCTCTCGGACCTCGACGTCCTGGGCGTCGAGGCAGCCGGTCAGCTCGTCCGGCGAAATGATCTGGCCTGGCTCGAGCCAGTCGACGCCGAGGTGGCGCGGCACGTCGGCGAGCACACCGCGCGAGACGATGCCGTCCTTCGCGCACATCACGCTGTTCTTCTTGGCGCCGGTGCTCTTCACGAGGGTGCCCGGATAGCCGTTGTACATATTGCCGTCCTTGTGGACGTGGCAGAAGGCGTCGAGGTGGCTGCTCGCCATGCCGTGGAAGGCGATCCCTACGAAGTCGGCGGTCGTCTCGAGGCCGATCTCGGGGATCAGGCAGTCGTCGCCGCCGGCGACCATCATGTGCAGGGCCGGATGCGGGTTGTCGGGCGCCGGGTCGACGGGGATGTTGCGTGAGCAGCTGATGGCACGGCCGTGCCGGATGCAGGCCGCGGCGCCGCGGCGCACTTCCTCGGTGATCAGGTTGAGCGCGCCGGCTTCGTCGTCGTCGCCCCATCGCCCCCAGTTCTTCACCGACTCGAAGATCTCGTTCATGCGCTCCGTCGTCGGAATCGGCCAGTCCGCCATCGATCGTTCCCTCCTCGGCGCCGCTCGGGGCGGGCCCACCGTGCATGATGGCGAGCCCAGGCGCGCGCGACCACTCCCCCGCACGGGCCATTCGGCGTTGTATGCTGGTCCCGAACCGACGACGCGCGCCGAGCGCGGCCGGAAAGGAAGGTCCGATGAGAGTCCTCGTGATGGGCGGCACCCAGTTCAACGGCCTGGCACTCGTGCACGAGCTCGCCCGGACCGGACACCAGGTCGTGATCCTGAACCGGGGCAAGACCGAGGCGGACCTGCCCTTCGGCGTCGAGCGTGTCTTCGCGGACCGGACCGACCACGCGCAGATGCGCGAGGTCCTCGGCGCGGTCGACGTCGACGCGATCATCGACGTGAGCGTCTACACCCCCGAGGACGTCGAGCTGATGGTCGACATTTTCCGGGGTCGGATCGCCCACTACGTCTTCATCAGCTCGACGGTGACCTACGCCGAGTCGGACCTGCTCCCGATCACCGAGAACCACCCGGACGAACGTGGCGAGACCCAGCAGGCCTATGGCCTGAACAAGCTGCTCTGCGAAGACATCCTCCGGCGCGAGTGGCGCGAAAACCGCTTCCCCGCGACGACGGTCGCATTCTCGATGGTCATGGGCGCGGGCAACATCCTTCCGGACCGCGAACAGCGCATGTTCCAACGGATGCTGCGTGGGCGCCCGATCCTGATCCCAGGCAACGGCCGCACCCTCCAGCAGGTCGGCCACGCGGACGACCAGGCGCGCGCGATGCGGATGATGCTCTGCCAGCCCGTCACGTTCGGCGAGCGCTACAACCTGACCGGCGGCGACTACTACACGCAGGAGGGCTACGTCGACACCTGCGCGACGTTGCTCGAGAAGGACGTCGAGAAGCTCTTCATCCCGGCGGCCATGATGGAGAAGCTGTGGTCCGGCGAGCTCGCGATCGAGCTGCCCGCCGCGTCGAGCAAGGTCGACATCCGCTCCGGCGCCCGCAACCGCGACGCGCTCGCGATCAATCGCTTCACGCTCTCGATGCTGGTCCCGCAGATCGCGCCGAACATCCACCACTGGGATCGGAGCGTCGTCTTCTCGGTGGACAAGCTCCGGCGTCACGTCGGGTGGGAGCCGGAGCTCACGTTCCCGGCGGCGGTCGAACGGACCTGGCGCTGGTATCAGGAGGCCGGCCTGCCCGACACGCAGGAATTCGACTTCGCCTTCGAGGACGAGCTGATCCGAATGGTGCGCGACTGGAAGGGTTAGTCGGTCAGCTCGATCTCGGGGTGCCGCGCGCGCAGCATCCGGTCGAACCCTTCGCGCCAGGGAACCTTGCACGCGCCGGCGAGCTCGATCCGCTTCGCGGGATCGAGCCAGTACTGATGGATCCCGTCCGGGCCCTGCTCGACATCGGCCTCGCGGCCGATCCTTCCCGCGATGTGGCGGACCATGTCGGGCACCGACACGCCCTCGTCCCCGCCCCAGTTCACGATCGTGGCGGGAACCGCAGCGGCACTCAGCAGCCCAGACGTATGGTCGTAAATGTCGTCCTCGTGGATCGGTGAAGCGACGTCGCCCTGCCCCGCCGGCATCGCCTGGACCGTGATCCCGCCGAGCAACATGTCGACGATCATCGCGGGGAAGCCGCCGTTGTCGCCGTAGGCCGCGTTCATCCGCGCGATCGTCGTCGGGAGTCCGAACTCCTGGGCCGCGAACTTCGCGACCGCCTCCTGTGAGATCTTCGACACGCAGTAGGTCGGCGCGTAGGGCTGCGGTGTGCCGCCGAGCGGGGCCGTCTCGGCGACCGGCTTGGCGTAGTCGCGCGGCGCCGCGTAGACACCGCAGGTCGACATCATCAGACACGCCGACGCGCTCCGATAGCGCGACATGACGTGCCCCGTCCCGCCGGCGTTGATCTCGATCGAGGTGTCGAAGTCCTCGCCCGGAACGATCGCCGCCGCGAGATGCAGCACGTAGTCGACGGACTCGGGGGTCTTCGACCAATCCGGGTTCGCGAGGTCGACGGCGGCGGTCGCGATCCCCGCCGCCTCACATCGCTCGCGGGTCGCCGCATCGCTGAACCGCGCGACCCCGAACACCTCGTTGTCCTTTGCGAGTCGCGCCGCCAGCGGAAACGCGATCTGCCCCGCCGGCCCCGTCACCAGAATCCGCTTGCCCTCGATCTTCGCCATCGCTCGTCTCACCTCGTTCGTTCGCGTGCGGGGATCCTAGGGGCCCGCTCCGCCGCTCGCATGGTCCGCGCATGCCCTGCGCGCTTGCCATCCCCGCGCGCGTCGGCGACGCTCCCGACCGCCCGACTACACCGGACTAGGCCCTACCCCACGCGACCCTGCGCTGGACGATGGAGACCGACCCACTTTGGAGCCCGTCACCCAGGCGCTGCTCGGCGCCGCGACCGCGGAGCTCGTCGCGGGCAAGACGCTGCGTGGCCGTGCCCTCGGATGGGGCGCGCTGATCGGGATGTCGCCGGACCTCGACGTGCTCTTCCGCTCCTTCCACGACGGCTACGGCGATTGGCTCTACCACCGCGGCACGACCCACTCCCTCTGGTTCGGGTTCGTCGTCGGTCCGCTCCTCGGCTTTCTGCTCTGGCGATGGCGCGACCTGGGCCGCGAAGACACCCTGCCGGCCTGGATCCGCGTCGCGATCATCGCGCTCGTGACCCATCCCCTGCTCGACGGGTTCACCCCCTATGGCACCCAGCTTTTCGCCCCCTTCGACCGGGCCCGCTTCGCCTGGAACGGCGTCGCGATCGTCGATCCCTTCTACAGCGTGATGCTCGGGACCGGGGTCGCGATCGCGGCGATGCGTCGATTTTCGCCGGAGGTGCGTCGGCGCGCTGTCGCCCTCGGCCTCACCCTCTCGACGGCCTATCTCGCGGTCGGCCTCGCGATCAACCGGCACGTCGTCGCGGAGCTGCGCGCCGAGCTCGAACCGCACGTCGGCCCGATCTCGCGACTGCGCGCCTATCCGACGATCTTCCAGCCCTGGCTCCGCAGCTTCGTCGCGCACACACCGGAGGCCCTCGTCGTCGGACTCCACAGCTGGCAGGAATCGGACTGCCCCGCGTACCAGGTGCACCCCCGACCGCCGGACTCGCCGGCCCTCGAGACGGTGCGGGGAATGTGGCAGGTCGAGATGATGCACTGGTTCTCGGACGAAGACGTCGCGACGTTCATCCACGCGGAGCCCGAGGGCGTTCGGCGGTTCCGTTTCGAAGACATGCGCTACGCGTGGTCGAGCGAAGACACGCGGGGGATGTGGGGGCTCGAGGTGCGCGTCGCGCAGGACGGTCGTGTGCTGGGCGAGCCCCGACGGCTCGGTCGCGTCGGCCCGACCGCCGCGGACTTCGATCGCATGGCCCGTGTCCTGGCCGGACGTCTGCCCGCGGAAGGCGGCGGCTGGAAGCGCGCGGGCAGCTGCAGCGCGCTGGCGCGGCGTTAGGTCCGATGCCGGAGATCTTCGTCGACGGTGACGCGTGTCCGATGAAGGACGAGGTGTACGCGGTCGCGGCGCGCCTCGGTTTCGCGGTGATCGTCGTCGCGAATCAGCGCATCAACGTCCCGACGGACCTCGGCGTCGAGATGATCGTCGTGCCGGACGGGCCCGACGCCGCCGACGACTGGATCGCGGAGGAGATCCTCGCGGGCGACATCTGCGTGACCGCGGACATCCCCCTCGCGGCGCGCTGCCTCGAGAAGGGCGCATTCGCGCTCGGCACGAACGGCCGGGAGTTCACCCTCGACTCGATCGGAGGTGCGCTGGCGACGCGCGAGATCAAGGCGGCGATCCGCGAGACGGGCGTGCAGACCGGCGGCCCGCGTCCGATCGGCGCGCGGCAGCGCTCCCGGTTCTCGGGAGAGCTGGACCGCCTCGCCCATCGCGCCCTCCGCGGAGAGACCTCCGCGAGTTAGGCCACGACGCGCTGCCGGGCGCGCGACTCAGTCCGACTTCACGCGGCGCCGCTTCGGACAAACGGTCAGCACGGGACAGGTCGCCCGCTGGACGACGCGCTGGGCCGTGCGGCCGAGCAAGGCGTTGACCAGGGCGGAGCGCCCGTGCGTGCTCATCACGATCAGGTCCGCGCCCTCGACGTCGGCGACGTTGGTGACGGCCTCGACCGGATCCCCGTCGAGCACCTGGAGACCGACCTCGAACCCGTGCCCCTCGAGGCGCTTCACCATCGGCGCGATGTGCTTCTCGAGCTCCTCGCGACGCGCGTCCGGCTGATGGAACTTCGCCAGTCGTTCGTGGCTCATCGCCTCGAGATAGGGCGGCGTCGAGTCTGCGAACACGAGCTCGAGCTTCGGCCGGTGGTCGCCGTCGAAGAGGTCGATGAACGCTTCCATCGCGACCTCCGCGTCCGTCGAGAGGTCGGTGGGCACGACGACGAGCCGAGGCGTTTCGATCGTCTCGCGATCGTCGGGATGAATCGTGATCACCGGCGCCGTCGAGCGCCGCACGACGTACTCGGCGGTGCTGCCGAGGAGCAGGTGCTGCAAACCGGTCTGGCCGCGCGTGCCGATCACGACGACACTCGCCTCCGCCTTGCAGGCCATCTCGACGAGCTGCGGTCCGGGCGGACCGATGCCCTGCTGCGTCTCGACGACGAGCCCGCTGTCGCGAAGCGCCTCGCCGACGTCCTCGAGTCGCTGCCAGGCGAGCTCCCGGACCTTCGCCTCGCCCTCGGGCAGCGCCATCGGGAGCGGATAGGGCTCGATCGGGAGCGGCTCGACCACGTGACCGATCACGATGCGGGCATCGTGACGTCGAGCCAGGGCGGCGGTATGGCGAATGGCGAGCTCGCTCGTGTCCGAGAAGTCGGTGGCGCAGAAGATCGTCTGGATGCCGGCGGTTCTGGATTCACTCATCGCGGGTCCTCCCGGGCCGCCCGGCGCGTCGAGCGGTGTGGTCCCGTCCCCGGTAGTGCAGGCGCCATGCCAGGGCGTGCCGCGCGTGACGCGAGGGAGGGAGGGCGGCCGATTCAGCACGTGTGCCAATTCGCCTCGCGTCGAGTCGGAATGTCTCGGGTTCAGGCGTTCGCTCCCACGAGCGGGCGCTCGACGCCCCTAGGCTCGGCACGCCGCCTGCACGACCCTATACACACGCCCGAATCCCGGAGAGAGACCTAGAGAGAGGAGCCGCCATGACGTATTCGAAGCCCCTGATCGAGCGCGAGCGTGCGCTCGAAGAAGCCTTCTTCCGTAAGGAGAGCGAACGACTGCTCGAAGCCATGCGCGAGCGGCGTACCCGCGCCGCGCGATTCGACGCTCTGTCGAAGGTGCTCGGCCTCCGGGACCCGGCGATCATCGACCCGCTCCTCGACCTCGGATTGCGCGAGGAGAACGTGACCGCGCTCATGATGGCGCCCCTGGTCGCCGTCGCCTGGGCGGATCGCACCCTCGACAACGAAGAGCGCCGCTACCTGCTCGATGCCGAGAGCGAGCTGGGCATCGAAGCGGATTCGCCGGCGGGCGAGCAGCTCGCGGTCTGGCTCGACCACCGCCCGCACCCGGAGCTGCTCGACACCTGGGCCGCGTACGTCACAGAATTGTGTCGCGTCATGCCCGAAGACGATCGGGAGCGGCTCCGCCAGGACATCGTCGGCTGGACGAGGCGGATCGCGAACGCCCTCGAGAAGACGTTCCTGCGCGGTGGCGTGCCGACCCGCGCGGAACGGCAGGTGATCGACCGCGTCGAAGCGGCCTTCGGCGCGCGACCGCAGCCGAACATCGCCAGGCGAGTCGGCCCCAAGAGCGACCTCGACGACTTCGTCAACTCGCTCACCTGATCGCGCCGGAACGAGGGCACATCGAGCGCCCCGGTCGCGAAGCTTCGCGACGGGGGCGCCGTGCGTTCAGCCCGCCGCGAAGCCCGCCCAGAAGAGCAGGCCGGCGAACGCCACCCAGGCCGCCGCGATCCCGCGGATCGCGTTCTCGGAGCGCGCGACCCACCAGTCGACCCACTGGTCGATGCGTGCGCGGCCCATCGCGATCACCGCGACCGCCGCGACCAGGAAAAACACGCCGATCCCGGCCACGACCGCGGGCATCGGCGTCATCTCGGCGACCCAGATCAGATAGAGCCCGATCAGGGTCCGAATCGCAACGATCCAACCGAGCCGGCCCCCCTCACCCCAGAACGATTCGAGCCAGTCCATCATGCCGCGCGGCCGGAACGCCGCCCACGCAGCGAATGCGCAGAGCCAGATCCCCAGCAAAGCGATGCCGATCGTTTCCATGACGTGCTCCTTTCGTCCGCTCGTCGGCGGCCGCACGCGCGAGCGACCGGTCGACCCGGGTCCGGATCGATCCGGACACCTCTGAAGATTGCAGCCTCCGTGCCACCCCAGGCCGCTCCCCCTGCGCGCACGACGCCTCGACCCGAGGTCGTTCGCCCCGAACGAGACGAAACGCCACGCCCAACGCGGTCGTGCGTGAGCACCGACGCCGCAGGCCGTGGCACGAGCGTTGCAGTACCGAGGGTCGAATCGAATGGGGACGGTGATGATCGACGAGCTGATGACGGAAGAATTCGACGCGGTGGCACGACGCGGAAAGCGTCGCGTCGGGTGGGCCGCGCTCTTCGTCGCCATCACCGGACTCGCGAGCTGCGGCGTGCTGGCGGAGACGCGCGGCGCGATCCAACCGCGCCCGACGATGCGGCGCGTCTTTGACGAGATGAAGCACCTCGTGCCCCTCGGCCTCGACGCAGCGAAGTGGAGCGCGCCCGAGAACCGTGAGCAGATTCTCGGGTCCCTCGACCGGCTCGACCGCGCCGCCTCCGCCCTCGAGCAACACGGCCGCGCGCGCGAAGCCGGGTTCGACGAGCTGGCCCTCACGCTCGGCCGCGACCTGCGCGCCGCGCGCGATCACTACGTGCACGGTCACTTCGAGGAGGCCCGGTTCTTCCTGACGGGCAGCCTCCAGAGCTGCGTCGCCTGCCACACGCGCGTACCCTCGGCGATCGACTTCGGGATGGCCGAGGAGCTGACGGAGCACGCGAACATCGAGGCGCTCGATTCCCGGGAGCGCGCCTGGCTCTACGTGATGGTGCGACGCTTCGACGACGCGCTCACGCTCTGGGAGCGGGCCTTCACCGATCCGGCGATTCCCGCGGCGCAGCTCGACGCGAGTGGCGCCCTGGTCGACTACCTGAACGTCGCCCTCCGGGTTCGCACGGACGTGCCGCGAGCGCGTACCGGGATCGACCGCTTCGCGAAGCGCGAGGACATCCCGGTCTACCTCGACCGGCGCGTGCGCACGTGGCAGACCGCGCTCGCAGGACTCGACGAAGACGTCCTCGAGGACCCCGGCGTGGAGGACGTAGATCTCGGCGAAGCCCTCGCCACCGAAGCCGGGCGCCTCGCGCAGGGCCCTTACGGACGCGACGGCCTCGTCCATGATCTCGCCGCGGCGAGCCAGCTCGTTCGCTTCCTCGAGGCCGATCGGGCGCGCCGCATGGCCAGCAAACGCAACCCGACCGACGACGAGCGCCGCGAGACGTCGCGCGCCTACTACTGGCTCGGCGTCGTGGAGGCGCGCAGTCTCGACGGCTTCTGGATCAATCTGTCGGAGCGGCATTTCGAGGCGGCCATCCGCGCGGACCCACGCGGACCCTTCGCAGAGCGCGCCTACGCCCAGCTCGAGGAGACCCAGGTGCTCGGCTTCGGCGGTGCCTCCGGAGAGCACCTGCCCCCCGACATCTGGACCCGACTCGAGGAGCTGCGGGAGTTGATGGGCCGGAATCGGCCCGACTCCATCCCGGCACCCGCCACGATCCAATGACCTCGGATCCCAGCGAGGATCCACCTCAACAAGGAGGAAAGACCATGCGTTACGAAACCGTGCTCGTCGCCACCGATTTTTCGGAAGCCGCGGACGCCGCCGTCGAGGCCGCCGTCGAGCTCGCGCGACACTTCGAGGCCGAGCTCGTCCTGCTCCACGCCTACAACGTCGAGATCCCGATCGCGTCCCCCGCCATGAGCGGGGGCTACGTCCTGCCCGACGGCTTCTTCGAGCAGATCGGCAAGCAGGCGCGCGCGCAGGTCGAGAAGGCGGCGAAGGAGATCACCGAACACGGCGTACGCTGTGACGGTGTCGCCTTTGACGAGCCCGCGGCGATGGCGATCGTCGGCGAGGCGGAGCGTCGCGGCGCCGACCTGATCGTGATGGGAACCCGCGGCCTGACCGGCCTCAAGCACATGGCCCTCGGGAGCGTCGCGGACCGCGTGGTGCGGACGGCGCCGTGTCCGGTGATGACGGTGCCGAGTTCCGACTAGGAGAACGGGGCTAGGAGAACTCGACCTCTTCTGGGTCCGGCGCCTTCATCATCGGGTAGAGCTGCGCCGTCTCGAAAGGCGTATTCACGAGCAACCGGCCCGAGGCGTCGACGTAGTAGTTCTTCGCGACCGATCCGGTGTCGGTGAGGAAGGCGAGTCCGTTGGCCTCGGCGTCGAGCCGCTCGTTGAAGGATCGGAACGCGTCCTCTCGGACGGCCACCTTCGAGGTCCCGGTCTCGAACATGCGGCAGAGGCACTGCGCCATGTAGGCGGACCAGATCTGCATCCAGCACGGGAGCGAGACGCCGCCGGAGACCGGCTGCGAATTCGGCCCGTACATGATGAACAGGTTCGGGAAGCACGGGACCATCAGTCCCAGGTACGCGCGGGGACTCTCCGGCGCCCAGTAGTCGCGCAGGTTCACGCCACCCACGCCCTCGTATTCGGCGGGCCACAGGTAGTGGTCGACCTTGTAGCCCGTCGCGAAGACCACGAGGTCGAGGTCGTAGTGCTTGCCGTCGGTGGTCTCGACCCCCGTCGGCGTGAAGCGCGCGATCCCTTCCGTCACGAGCTCGACGTCCTCGCGGGTGATGGCGCGGTACCAGCCGTTGTCGACGACCGGTCGGCGCACCATCGGTGCGTGGTTCGGTACGAGCTTCTCGAGCAGGTCGGGGCGGTCCCCGATCTCGGCCTTGATGTACTCGAGCAACACGTCACGAAGCTCTTCGCTCTTCTGCGTGATGTGTCCGCCTGCGGCTTCCCACTCGGCATCGGGAATCAGGAAGTCCTCGTGCCAGGTGAAGAGGCCGATGATCGCGCTGTAGCGGTACCAGTTCCAATACCCGGGCACGTGATCGAGTAGCCACTGCACCTCGGGCTCGATCGGTTGTCCGTAGCCGGGGCGCGGACTGATCCACTGGGGCGTGCGCTGGAAGACGGTCGTGTGGTCGGCTTCGGACGCGATCGGCCCCAGGAGCTGCACTCCGGTCGAGCCGTTTCCGACCACGGCGACGCGCTTGCCTCTCGCGGAGTGCTCGCTCGTCCACTGGGTGGGGTGCAGGATCTCGCCTTCGAACACGTCGGCGCCCGGCAGGTCCGGCGTCGTCGGCGTCGCGAAGAGACCCGCGGCGCTCACGACGACGTTCGCGGTCGACTCGACGACGCTGCCGTCGGATCGCGCGAAGGCGAGCTGCCAGGTGGCGGTCTCTTCGTCGAAGCGCGCGCGTTCCAGCGCGTGATCCACGCGAATGCGCGAGGTCAGGTCGTGTCGCTCGGCGATCGTCTCGAGGTAGCCGCGGACCTCCGCGCCGCGCGCGAAATACTCGCTCCACGGATGCGGTTGATCGAGGCAGAGCTCGTAGGTCAGGCTCATCGTGTCGACGCGGATGTCGGGGTATTGATTGAAGCTCCAGGTGCCGCCGATCTCGCCGCGTCGTTCGTAGATCGTGAACGGGATGCAGAGCTGGGTGAGCTGGATCGCCATCGCGACGCCGCTGAACCCCGCGCCGATGATCGCCACCTCGAAACCGTCCGGGACCGCGACCGGTCCCGACTCCGGCGCGAAGCTGAAGGGATAGGGCTCGAAGTTCAGGTACTTCTTGCGGATCTCGAAATGCGCGGGCTGCGTCGCGACGCCGAGGGTGAGGTCCATCAGCTCGAGCAGCTCGTCGTCGGCCGGAACGCGCGGCGCCCAATCGCTTCGATCCCCCGTCAAGATCTCGACGCAGCGATCGGCGAGCCGCGCCTGTACGGACTCGTCCATCGTCGCGACGGGTCCGAATCCGCGAAGCGTTTCGTCCCCGGTGACCTGCACGAGTGCCGTACGGAGCGCGTTCAGGTCGGCGGCCTCGACCGCGCGGCGGAGAAATGCCTCGTCGAGGCGAGGCGGGGCGGCGGGCATCGGGATCTCCTGGGCCTGGACACGGAACTGGGGCCGGGTGGCGAGCGTATCAAAACGCCGAGGTCCGCGAGCGGACCTGCACGCGCCATTCCCGCTGCGATACCGTGACCGCATGCCGATCAAGACACCCTTCTGCGACCTCCTGAAGATCGACGTTCCCATCTGCCTCGCCGGCATGGGCGGCGTCGCCTATGCCGACGTTTGCGCGGCCGTCTCCGAAGCCGGCGGCTACGGCACGCTCGGCATGGCGGCGGAATCCCCGGACGGGATCCGAAGCGAGATGCAACGCGTGCGCGAGCTGACGGACAAGCCCTTCGGCGTCGACCTCCTCGCCGCGCTGCCGGAACAGATGATGGAGTCCATCGACGTGATCATCGACGAGGGCGCGTCCGCGTTCATCGCCGGGCTCGGCGTGCCCGGCCCCGTGGTCGAAAAATGTCACGATGCGGGGCTCCTCGTCATGAGCATGTGCGGCAAGGTGAGCCACGCCGTCGCCGCCCAGGAAGCCGGCTGCGACGTCGTAGTCGCCCAGGGCACCGAGGCAGGAGGCCACACCGGTCGCGTCGCGGGCATGGCGCTGATTCCGCAGATCGTCGACGCCGTCGACATCCCGGTCCTCGGCGCCGGCAGCATCGTCGACGGCCGCGGCCTCGCGGCCTGTCTCGCCTTCGGCGCCCAGGGCGTCTGGATGGGCACGCGCTTCATCGCCTCCCACGAGGCGCGCGCATCGGAGGCCTACAAGAAGGCGATCGGCGAGGCGGCCAGCGATCAAACGACGATCACGCGTTGCTATTCGGGGAAGCCGATGCGGGTCATCACGAACGCGTACGTCGAGGAGCGCGAGCGGGATCCGGCGTCGATCAAGCGCTTCCCCGAGCAGATGTTCGAGTCCTCCGCCTCCGGCGTGATGAACGCCCTGGGCGGACAGATGGAAGGGATCGAGCCGGACCGGCATGCGATGCCCTGCGGACAGGGCGCCGGCGGGATCGACGACATCCTTTCCTGCCAGGAAATCGTGGACAAGACCATGGCCGAGGCCGAGGCGGTGATCGCCGGTCTCCTGCCCCTCGCCGGCTGAATCAAGGAAGGGAACCGAGCCATGGGAGAACTCGAAGGAAAGGTCGTGCTCGTGACCGGCGCGAGTCGCGGGATCGGCGCCGCGATCGCCCGGCGCTTCGGCGCCGAAGGGGCGAAGGTCGCGATCACCGCGCGCACCCTCGAACAGCACGACCACCTCGAAGGCAGCCTGCTCGATACCGCGAAGGCGATCGAGGCCTATGGCGGACAGGCCGTCCCGATCGTCGGCGACCTCGCGGATCCGTCCGGCCTCGACGACATCGTGGCGACGACCGAGCGCGAGCTCGGACCGATCGAGGTGCTCGTGAACAATGCCGCGGCGGCGTTCTATCTGCCTTACACGGAGACGAGTGAGAAGCGCTTCCGCGTCGCGAACGACATCAACTTCTTCGCGCCCTGGCGGCTCTGCCAGCTCGTCGTCCCCGGCATGCACGAGCGCGGAGAGGGCTGGATCCTGAACATCTCGTCCGCGACGTCGCACCTGCCGACCGCGGACACGTTCAAGGACTTCGACGCGCTCTCGATCCTCTACGGATCGACGAAGGCAGCCCTCGAACGCTTCACCGCCGGGCTCGCCGCCGCCGTGCACAAGGACGGCATCTGGGTGAACTCCATGGCGCCGGTCGGCGCGGTGCCCACGGAGGGCACCGAGGCGCTCGGCGTCGTGCCGGACGAAGCGCTCGCGGTGGCGGAGAGCCGGGAGGCGATGGCGGAAGCATCCCTCGGCCTCTGTACGACCCGGGACCCGAAGCTCACCGCGCGGATCACCTACTGCACGCCGATCCTCGAGGAGCTGGGTCGCGAGGTCTACCTCTGCGACGGCAACACGAAGGTCGGCTCGGTGCTCGAGAACGACGCTGCGAAGCTGCGCTGATCCGCGCCGGGCCTGAACCTGGCCTACGCCTGGCCGAAGATCACCGCACCGGTCGGCACGCCGACGCCGCTCGTCACGAGCACGTGTTCGACGCCGTCGGGCTGGTTGCAGCTCTCACCCCGGATCAGCCGCACGCCCTCGGCGAGGTTGTTCACGCCGTGCATGTAGGCCTCCGAGAGGAGGCCGCCGTGGGTGTTGTTCGGGAGCGCGCCGCCGACCGTGAGCGAGTCCTCGGTCACGAAGTCCTTCGCCTCGCCCTTGCCGCAGAACCCGAACGCTTCGAGCTGCATCAGGATCTCGGGCGTGAAGGCGTCGTAGAGACACGCGGCATCGATGTCCTCGGCGGACAGGCCGCTCGTCTCGTAGACGCGACTCGCAGCGAGCTCCATCTCAGGGAGCGCCGCGAGGTCGTCGCGGTAGAAGCTCGTCATCTGCTCCTGCCCCTCGAACGACGCCTGCGTCACACCACGAATCACCGCCGACTTCTGTTTCATGTCCTTCGCACGCTCGGGCGTCGTGATCAGGAGGGCGCAACCGCCGTCGTCTTCCTGGCAGCAGTCGAAGAGCCGGAGCGGCTCGCACACCATCCGCGAATTCATGTAGTCGTCCATCGTCATGGGACGCCCGTGCATTGCGGCGTTCGGGTTGTTCTGCGCGTGCCCCCGCTGGGTGATCGCGACGTGGGCGAGGTGCTCCGAAGTCGCGCCGTACTTGTGCATGTAGAGCTGGGCCTGGAGCGCGATCCAGGAGGCCGGCGTCAACAGCCCGAAGGGCATGTACCAGGACCAGTGGATCAGGTCGCTCGAGATGATGTTGCCGGAGACGCCCTGCCCCATCCGCTGGCCGGAACGGCCATTGAGCGCGCGGTAGACGACGACGTTCTTCGCTGCGCCGGTCGCGACCGCCATCGCGGCGTGGGCCACGAGGCCAACCGCGGCGCCGCCGCCGTAGTTCACCTGGCTCCAGAAGGTCATGTCACCGATGCCGACCGTGCGCGCGACCTCGACCTCGTCGCTCGAGTCCATCGTGTAGGTGACGAGACCGTCGACCTCGGAGGGATGGATCCCGGCGTCGTCGATCGCCTTGCGAACGCATTCCGTCGCGAGGCTCAGCTCCGAGACGCCGGAGTTCTTGGAGTACGCGGTCTGGCCGATCCCGGCGATCGCGGCTTCGTTGTGCAGCGTGGTAGGCATGTCGTTCTCTTGTCCAGGCAGATCCTTACGGAAGGTTGAAGCTCGGCCGAGCTACGCGGGTAGGCGGAGACTGAAAGTCGCGGTCACGTGGTTGCCCCACGCGTTGTTCCCGACCACCTCGACGTCAGCCGAGTCGCCGTCGGTCCCGACGACCTTGCCGCGGATCTTGAGTGTGTCGCCTGGCATGTTCGGGCCGCCGAGCTTCGTCTTCACGCAGGTCACGATCGCATCGGGGCCGGCCCAGTCCGTGACATAACGAGAGCAGATCCCCTGCGTCGTCAGGATGTTCATGAACATGTCGGGGAGACCCTGGGCGACGGCGGCCGATTTGTCGTGATGGACCGGGGTGTAGTCGCGACTGGCCATGGCGCCGCCCGCCACGATCGTCGCCGTCGTCTCGAGGTCGAGGTCGGGCAATGCCTGCCCGGCTTCGAGTTCACTCGCCTTGTACGTCTTCTGCATCGTCATTCTCTCCGGGGCTCGTCCGAGGCTCAGGACGCCGGCTTGAAGAACGGGATCTTGAACCCGTCCTCGTCTTCCTGGATCACCATCTCGAGCGCCATCCCGATCGAAACGTCCTCGGGCGCGCACTCGACGATCGTCGAGGCCATGCGCTCACCCTCTTCGAGGTCCACGATCGCGGAGACGATCGGGTACTCGTAGCCAGGAAACTGCGGGTAGTGGACGACCGTGAACGTGTGCAGCGTGGCCTTGCCGCTCGCAGCGATCGAGTCCCACTCCTGACTCCCGCAGTCGTCGCACATCGGGCGCGGCGGATGACGCAGCTTCTCGCAGGCGGTGCAGCGCTGGAGCGGGAGACAGTCGTTCTCGGCGACCTCTTCCCACCACCAACCGTTGTCGTGTCCCATCGGCGGCTTGATTCGGGACGGCTTCTGCGCGACCGCAGCTTCGCCGCCCGAGTCGGCGGCACTCTGCGACGCCCCGCCGTCCGCTGGCTTGAAGCGCAGCACGCGGAAGCTCATGTTGCCGAGGTCTTCGCCGTCCTGGTTGGTGAACGTCGTCACCGTCGTGATGAAGTATCCGATGCCCGCGCCGGTCGCCTTCTCCTCGGAGATCTCGTCGATCACGGTGAGCGCCGTGACCGTCTCGCCGAGCTTGAGGTAGCGCGCGTAGTTCTCTTCGGTGTTGGTGCCGAGGACGCCGGTGTACCCGTTGTCGTCCAGCAGTTTGTGCAGGCGATGCTGCTCGTTCTTGGGCTCGTCGTAGCCCTCGTGCATCTCCCAGCCTTCCATGACCCAGGCCTGGAGCATGGTCGGGGGCGCCACGATCTCACCATGGACGGTCTTCCCGGCGGCGGCGGCGTCGAGGTACGCGGGATGATTCTCGCCCATCGCGTCACACCACTGGCGGATCATCGGCTCGTTCACCGGATCGCGGCCCGTCACGGGCGGCCCGATCGGCTTACCGACGTAGCTGCGGATCTCGGCCTCGAGGGCCTCTTTCTTCTCGTCGCTCATCGCGGTCTCCGGGAGGGATCGACCCGCCTCCATCGGACCGTCTCGAGGAGCCGGCCGCGGGCGGGGCCGCGATTCTAGCGGCTGCGACGCGCCCCGCGACGACGAGATTCCGCGCCGAGGCCGGCCAGGAGCGCGCTGCCGAGGGCGATTCCGGCGGCGAGGCCGGGCTCCGGAGTCGCGATCTCGATCGGCTGGTCGAGCTGGACGATCCAGAGTTCAGTGGGCTGGCTCTGCCCGATCCCGACCATCGTGAGCCCGTCGTCGGACATGCTCGCGATGCTGGCCATTCCCGGGAAGCCGGAGTCGATGCCATACGCGGAGAGCAGCACGTCCTCGAGCAGGAGCGTGCCCGTCTCCTGCGTCCAGTAGGCGGCGCCGCCCAGCGCCGTATGGGTTCCGCCCATCCGACGCCCGTTCTTCGTGACGACCGCCGGTGCGAAATCCGTGAACGGATAGGAGAGCACGCCGTCTGCGTGCAGGAAGTAGTCGTCGACGGCGCCGCCCATGTGACCGACGACCTTGCGACCCTGCGCGCCGATCGCGAGCGGAAAGCTGAAAGTGGGGACGGGCTCGTCGTCGATCTCCACCAGATGGAGCTCGGCCACGTCGAAGACCGCGGCGGTCGTGCCGCCGAGCCCACCCGCGACGCCGGTCATCGTCACCCCATCCGCAGACATCCCGTCGACCCCGCTCGGCGGCCACGGGATCATCACCGGCGCCTGCAGGATCGGCGAGAGGATGTCCCATGTGGTCGTCCAGCGATCGAATCGGAAGCCTTGCGCGGCGCTGGCCGGGCCGAGGACGCGCCCCGCCACGTAGCGTCCGTCCTCGGAACTCTCCGTCACCTGCGCCGAGGTCCACGGAGCGGGCGGAGCCGGAATCGCCGTCGAGGCCCCGGACTCGCGCGCGTATCCCGTGCCGCTTGCATCTCGATACATCACGACGCCGCCATCGCCCGAGAGCGCCTGCACCGTGGTCGCAACCCCGGGCTCGACCAGCTCCCCCGCCACGGGGTCGAGTACGATCACGCGGGCCCGGACCTCGTAGTTGAGCGGGAGACCCGCGATCGAAGTCAGGTCGATCTCGGTCGGTCGCGCTCCGGTTGGCGTGACGACATTCGCGATCGCGCGCGAGCCGTCTCGACTGACGCGAACGCTCACCACGGTCGGCAAGGTCGGGTCGCCCCCGTCGGGCTCGAGTCGGTACATGACCGGAGGCGAAAGGACGGTCTGGGCGGAGGCGCCGACCGTCGTAAGCAGCGCGATGCTGACCAGGATCACCCTGGCGAGCCGCCATCCGATTCGCATGCGTCGCGCACTCATATCCGCGGGCCTCCGTCGGCCCACCTTAGTCGATCCAGCGGTTCCCATGTGAATCGAATCGCGGAGCTCCGTCCGACTACGCGGACCGGGTCGCGACCCCTCGGTACATCTGCGCGACGATCCCGGGGCCTTTCGCACGGAAGCGCTCGAGGCGATCGAGCTCGAAGCCGCCCTCTTCCACGAGCCGGTCGATCTTCCGGTTGATGTTGCAGCCGTCGCAGAGCCGGTTCCAGACCGGGTTCACCCGGTCCTGCCAGCGTGCCGTCGACTCAGCGTCCGCGCGGCCGTGCTCGACGAAGACATAACGTCCGCCCGGTTTGAGCACCCGGCGCATCTCGCGGAGCGCCTTGCCGACCTCGGGGATCGAACACAGCGTCCATGTCGTGACGACGGTGTCGAAGCGGCCGGCGTCGAAGGGCAGCCCGCCGTCCGCGCGCAAGGCGCGGCGCTCGATCGGGAAGCCCGCGTCCCGGATGCGCGCGCGCACCGCCTCGACGTCGGACACGTCGAGGGGGTCGAGCCCGGTCAGCGTCTTCACCGCGGGTCCGTAGTAGGCGAGGTTCAACCCGGTGCCGAAGCCCACCTCGAGGACCTCGCCCTCCGCCTCCTGGATCGTGTCGACCCGCAGCGGATCCATCTGGCGCATGGCCAGGTCCTGAAACCGGGGCTTGAACCAGCTGCGGAGACCCAACGACTACGCCTCGCGTCCGCCCGGCACTTCCACGGTCGCCGTATCGCGGCCGCTCCGGAACACGGTGCCCGGCCGGGCCCCCGTGTCTTCACCGTCCCGGACGATCTCGACGCCGTTCGTGAAGACGTGCTCGACGCCCCGCGCGTCCGCGTAGAGGCGCCCGGCGCCCGCCGGCAGGTCGTATTTCGTGTAGGTCTCGCCGAGGCCGACCTCGTCGGGATCGAAGACGACCACGTCCGCATGGAAGCCCTCTTCGAGGCGCCCGCGCTCACGCAGGCCGTAGAGGTTCGCCGGGATGTCCGTCAACTGGCGGACCGCTTCTTCCATCGTGATCAGGCCGCGATCTCGCACGCCCTCGCCGAGCACTTTGCTCGAGAACGCGAAGGTATCGATCATGTCGAGGTGGGCGCCGGCGTCGCTCGCGCCGATGATCGTCCGATCGTCGTGCCAGAGCTCGCCGCGCATCTTCCAGGTCTCTTCGTCGTCGCCCATCATCGGCGGCATGAAGTAGGTCTGGAGATCGTCCTCGACCGCGATGTCGATCATCGCGTCGAAGGCGGTCTTGCCCTCTTCCTCCGCGATGTCGCCGATCCGCCGCCCGCGATACTGCGCGAGCGAGTCCTTCTGGACCTGGTCGATCGTGAAGTTCTCCCAGTTGGCGAGCATGTGCATCGGCGACTCGGGATTCTGCGCGTCCTCTCCGAACTGCTTTCGCTTCGCGGGATCCGCGAGGAACGCGAGCTTGTCAGCCTTCGAGAGCTTGAAGAACGGCGCCCAGTTGTGGAGCGCATCGAAGACGAAGCCCGAGTCGAGGTTGATCCGGATCGTCATCGGCTGCGGGACGGTGAGCGCGAGCACCTCGGCGCCGCGCTTGCGCGCGATGTCCGTGGCGGCGAGCTGCTGCTCGGCATGCTGGATGTTCGCGGCATTCGGCACGAGCACGTTCCAGTTGACGGGTCGGTTCGCGGCGAGGGAGAGGTCGGCCATGTAGTTGGCTTCCTCTTCGCCCCAGCCGACGCCGGGCAGGAACTCCACGGTCGTTCCCTCGAAGTCCCGCACCTGGCGGGCGAGCGTGACCATCTCGTCCTTCGTCGCATGGCGCGACGGAACCGGATTGCCCTCGAAGTCGTTGTGGGTGTTCGAGACGGTGGAGGAGAAGCCCATGCCGCCTTCTTCGAGGGAGGCGCGGAGCAGGCTGACCATCTCGGCGAGCTCTTCTTCCGTCGCTTCTTCGCCCACGGCGCGCTCGCCCATGACCGTTCGGCGGATCGCCGAGTGCCCGACCATGAAGCCGGCGTTGACCGCGAGCTTGCCCTCGAGCTGGTCGAGGTACTCACCAAAGCTGCGCCAGTTCCACGGCACGCCCTCTTCGAGGGCCTCGAGGGGCATCCCCTCGACGCGCGACAGCATCTTCATGAGATACGGACCGGCCTCGGGAGACAGCGGCGCGATCGAGAAGCCGCAGTTGCCGCCGACGACGCTCGTCACGCCGTGGTACGGCGACGGCGAGAGAGTGCCGTCCCAGAAGGCCTGCGCGTCGTAGTGCGTGTGCACGTCGACGAAGCCCGGCGCCACGATCTTGCCGGATGCGTCGACCGTCTCGCGCGCCTCTTCGTCGAGCTGACCGATCGCGACGATGCGGCCGTCCCGGATCCCGAGATCCGCCTGGCGCGAGGGGCCGCCGGTTCCGTCGACGATCGTTCCGCCCTTGATGAGTACGTCCAACATGCTGGCACTTCCTTCCTTCGGAGCCGCGGTCGCCCGGCCGCGCTCGTTCGCTTCGTCCGGTCCGCGGGTGGCGGATCCATGACGGGAAAGGCTTGAGGGAGAGCGCGCGGCGAGTCCACCGCGCGACCTGGTCAGTGTGCCACAGCGCCACGCCGCCGCACGAGCCGCTCGGCGGGGGGCGACGCGGTTTTGCGCGTGAGAAGCGTCTAGAATGCGTATCGCGAGACCGATCCGGTGCTCGCGAGCGACCCATCCGGAGGAGGCATCCCTTGGCCGACCGAGACGACGAGGCGCCGGCGCGCTGTCCCGGGCCGAATTACCAGGACGTCCTCGACGGAGATGCCCGCCCGGCCCCTGGGATCCTGCGCGAAGAGGCGGCAACGCCGCGCGAGCTGCGCGACTGGCCGACCGACGTCTACCTCTCTCGTGAACAGCACGCGCGCGAGGTGGAGCACCTCTGGCGACGTGTGTGGCAGATCGCCGGTCGCGTCGAAGACGTCGCGGAACCCGGCGACTCCTTCGTGTACGACGTCGCCGACGACTCGCTGATCGTCGTTCGCACGAAGAGTGGCGAGCTCCGCGCCTATCACAACAGCTGCCTGCATCGCGGCACGCGCCTGCGCGACGAGGCCGCCTGTCTCGAACACCTCCGCTGCCCCTTCCACGGCTTCACGTGGGACCTCGAGGGCCGCCTCGCGGACGTGCCGAGCCGTTGGGACTTTCCGCAGATCGACGACGCCGAGTGGCGTCTGCCCGAAGCGCTTGTCGACACCTGGGGTGGCTTCGTGTTCGTGAACCTCGACCCCGCGGCCGAGCGGCTCACGGACTATCTCGAAGACCTGCCGCGGCATTTCGAACGCTGGCCCCTCGAAGACCGCTTCGTGGCCGCACGCGTCGAACGCCGGGTCGCGTGCAACTGGAAGGTCGCGGTCGAAGCCTTCATCGAGACCTTCCACATCATCGGCGTGCACCCCGCCAACCTGCCCTTCTTCGGCGACGCCAACTCCCAGTACGACGTCTGGCCGGAGCGCCGGCACTACGACCGCATGCTGAACGCCTCCGGCGTGCCCAGTCCGCACGTACGCGGCGACCTCTCGCCCCAGCGCATCATCGACATCGCCGCGCGCTTCGGCATGGTGGAGCCGGGCACGACGGTGCCCGAGGGCTCGACGCCGCGTGCGGTGATGGTCGAGGCGTCGCGCAAGCGCCTCGAGCAGGACCTCGGGCTCGACACCTCCGCTTGGAGCGATGCCGAGGTCCAGGACGTGATCCAGTACAGCCTCTTCCCGAACGTCGTCCTGTTCGGCGGGCTCGGCTCGCCGCTCTTCTACCGCGCGCGACCGGACGGCAACGATCCGGGCTCGTGCCTCTTCGAAGTCATGCTGCTCTTGCCGGTGCCGACCGGCGCAGAAGAGCCGCCGCCGGCGAAACGGCGCTTCCTCGAGGAACACGAAGCCTGGAGCGACGTGCCCGAGCTCTCCTACTTCGGTCCGGTGCTCGACGAGGACCAGGCGATCATGCCCCGGGTCCAGCGCGGGCTGCGCGCCTCACGCAAGGCGAAGGTCAGCCTCGGCGTGTACCAGGAGAGTCGGCTGCGTCATTTCCGGCGGACCCTCGACGAGTACGTGCCGCCGCTCGACGTCAGCGGCGAACCGGATCAGGCGTAGGTCCAACTCCGCTCGGGTGCACTCCCGGTGTCGAACTCCTGCACCTGGATGTCGAACCAGATCGGCAGCAGGAAGCGCACGTAGAAGGCGCGGGTCGTCACGCCGCCCGTCACGAGGTCGTCGTACTCCTTGATCTGCACGCGGTCGTCCTGGGCCTGCAGCTTCTTCGTCTTCTCGAGCAGCGCGTCGACCTCTTCGCGGGTGTCGTAGATGATCCCGAGGTGGTCATAGCCGGGGCTGTCGATGTGGACGGTCTGCTCGGTGACGAGGATGAACTGGCTCGTCTCCGGATCGGTCCGGAGCAGCAGCCCGGTCTGGCCCAGGATCGGCACGTCGATGGCGTCCCATCCGAGCAGGTCGCCATAGAAGCGCTTGATCTCGTCGCGGTGTTCGTCGAGCCCACCCTTGGGCAGGGTGAGCTCCATGTGGTTGAAGCGACCGGGCATGGGGATTCTCCTCCGGTTGGACCCGGCGCAGCGTAGCACCCGCGATGGCCGCTCCCGGCCCTTGCCGATTTAAAACACACGTATTAAAGTGACCACGTCATCTCAGAAGGAGTCCCCCATGCCCGACGTCCTCCGCCGATCGACCGCGATCCTCACCGCCCTCTGCCTCGCCCCCGTGACCCTCGCCTGCTCCGAAGAGGCCCAGCGCGACATCGAGCGCGCTGCCCTCGAGAAGGTCGGAGACCTCGCCACGGAAAGGATGGCCGGCGGCGACAGCGGCGGCGACGGCAAGAACCACTCCCGGGACTTCATCAACATCCCGATCGAGGTCCGACAGATCGCCGACAACGTCTGGCAGGCCCGAGGCGTCGGCAACACGCAGATGGTCGTCACGAGCGAGGGGCTCGTCATCTACGACACGGGCCTCTCGATCCAGGCCGCAAAGCAGCGGCGCCTGCTGCTGGAAGCCGTTCCCGACCTCCCCGTCACCCACGTGATCGTGAGCCACTCCCACGCGGACCACGCCAGCGGCGCGAAGATCTGGCTCGAGCCGGGGATCGAGCTCGTCGCTCATCAAGAGTTCGAGGAGGAGCAGCGCTACCTGAAGGAGCTCGAGCCCTTCTACTACGGCCGCAACCGGATGCTCTTCCCCTTCATGCCCGAAGAGCCGCCGGACATCGAGATCCTCGCCTACGGCGGTCTCGTGCCGACGATGACCGTCGACCAGCCAGACATCCTGACGATCGAACAGGGCGGCACGGTGATGGAAGTCCTCGCCACTCCGGGTGCCGAAGGCGCCGACAACGTGACGCTCTGGCTCCCGAAGGAGAAGATCTTCTTCTCGGGCGACTTCTTCGGTCCGAACTTCCCGCAGTTCCCGAACGTCTTCACCATGCGCGGGGAGAAGGTCCGCAAGCCGATCGAGTACATCCAGTCCCTCGACCAGGTGATCGCCCTCGAGCCCGAGATGATCGTGCCGTCCCATCAGGACCCGATCGTCGGCAAGGAGAAGATCAAGGCCGACCTGATCAAGATGCGCGATGCCGTCCAGTACGTGCACGACCGCACGATAGAGGGAATGAACGCGGGCGAGACCGTCTACGAGCTGATGGAGGAGATCAAGCTTCCGCCCGAGCTCGAGATGACGCAGATCCACGGCCGGGTGTCCTGGGCCGTGAAGAGCATCTGGGAGTACTACGCGACCTGGTTCCACTGGGATACGACGACCGAGCTCTACCACGTCCCGCGCAGCGCCCTCTTCCCGGAGATCGCCGAGCTCGCCGGACTCGAATCCCTGACGGCCGCGGGGGAAGCGCATATCACGGCCGGTCGAAACATCGAGGCGATCCACCTCCTCGAGATCGCGACGACCGCGGCGCCCGACGACGTTCGTGCGCAGACCGCCCTTCGACAGGCCCACCTGAACCTCCGCGACGCGGCGATCGCGACCACCAACAACACCTACGAGATCGACTGGTTGTCGCTTCGCATTCGTCAGATCGACGCGATCCTCGCTGGCGAAGACGGATGACGACCGCGAGCCCCGGGGACACCACCCGGGACAAGATCCTGCGCGCGGGCGAGAAGCTCTTCGCCGCGGACGGCTTCGATCGGGTGACCCTTCGGCAGATCGCGCGCGCCGCGGACCAGCGGAACGTCGCCGCCGTGCAGTACCACTTCGGCTCGAAGGCGGGGCTGCTCGCGGCGATCGTCGACGACCACCGCGAGGAGATCGATGCGCGGCGCGCGGAGCTCCTCGAGAAGGCGGATGCGGACGGGCTCGACGGCGACTTCGGGACGCTGATGTCGATCCTCGTCGATCCGCTCGCCGCGAAGCTCGACACTCCCGGCGGACGCGCCTACCTGCAGATCCAGGCGCAGGGACTCACCAACGCGGAGATGCGCCCGGCGACACGCAGCCTGATCCGGCGCATCGGGACCCATCTGGGCGCGCTCGAGGACGGGGCGGAAGACGCCTACCGAGGTCGCTTTGCGCTCCTCCTGCTCTTTCACGCGCTCGCGGACCGCGCCGCGCAGGAAACCGCCCGACGTACGAAGCGCGCCGACCGGGCAGCGTTCGTCGCGGGGCTCTCGCGCTCGCTCGCCGGCATCCTCGGGAGCTAGGCGGGATCCGGCAGCTTCCGCTCGACGAGATAGCGGGTCGTCGTCACCATCACGTCCTCGCCCCGCGCGTTCGCCATCCGCGATCCCCCGGAGACCACGCCCAACGTCGGACGCGACTTCGAGACGCGCTTTTCGAGGAACGTCTCGTAGAGGGTGAGCTCTTCGTCCGGTCGAACGGGATTGGGGAAGCTCATCTCGAGCTCGAGCATCGCCGCGGTTCGAAGCTTGCCCTCGCTCCGGGAGAAGATCAGCGCCGAGATCGCGTAGGTGTGGCAGGACGATGCCGACAATCCGCCCATCAGCGACGCGCGTCCCGCCTCTTCGTCGAGGTGGAAGGGCTGGGGGTCCCACTGGCGTGCGAAGTCGACGATCTCGTCACGGGACGGGGTGTGTCGCCCGACCTCGACCTCGTCTCCGATCACGATGTCCTCGAAGTAGCTGGCGTCGTCGTCGCTCATGAGCTGCGAGGTAGCGCGGATCTATTCCGTACGCAGGGCATCGACCGGTTCGAGCTCGGCGGCCCGGCGCGCCGGTCCGACGCCGGAAGCGAGACCGGCGACGGCGCTCACGCCGAGCGCCGCGACGATGTACTCGATCGGCGCGCCGGCGGGAAAGCCCGGGAGCGCGAGTCGCAGGAGGAGCGTGACGAAGAGCCCGAAGAGCAACCCCGACACGCCCCCCATCATCGTGAGCAGGATCGCTTCCGTCAGGAAGACGAGCTGGATCTGGCGCGCGGTCGCGCCGAGGGCACGCATCAGCCCGATCTCGCTGACGCGCTCCCCGACCGAGATCCACATCATGGTGAAGATCCCGATCGAGCCGACCAGCAGCGAGATCGCGGCGATCACCGCGACCCCCATCGTCACGACGTCCATCACGCGCCCGAAGACGGCGAGCATCTCCGACTGCGAGACGATCGTGAAGTCCTCCTCGCCTCGATGGCGATCGATCAGGGCGGCGCGCACGGCCTCGATCGCTTCCGCGGTCATGCCGTCGTGGGCGAAGACGACGTTGATCTCCTGCAGCTCCTCGAGATTGAAAAGACGCATGGCCGTCGCGACCGGCACGTAGGCCGCGTCGTCGATGTCCATGCCCAGCACCTGGCCCTTCGGCTCCATCACCCCGATCACGCGCAGGCGCGCTCCAGCGATCCGGACGAACTCACCCAGAGCGTTGGCGTCGCCGAAGAGCTCGCGCTTGAGCTGCGGACCGAGGACGGCGACCGAACCGCCGCGACGCGGGTCCCCGTCCGGCAGGAAGCTGCCCAGCCGGATGCCGAACTTCATCACGGCCGGAAAGTCGGCGGTCACGCCGTGGACGAAGACGCTGCGCCCGCGCCCTCCCCCTTCGACCCGAGCCTGGCCGACCGCGGCCGGCACCACCGTGTCGAGGAGCGGGATCCGCTCGAGGGCCTCCGCGTCGTCGATGGTGAGCTTATGGGTCGTACCTCCGAACGCGTCGGGAACGCCCTCGGTTTTGCGCTTGCCGGGCTGGATCGACAGCACGTTCGTCCCGAACTCGGAGAACTGCGCGACCATGTATTTGCGCGTTCCCTCGCCGAGCGAGGTGAGCATGATGACGGCCGCGACGCCGATCGCGATCCCGAGCATCGAGAGCGCGGACCGCAGCGGGTGACCAATGAGGGCGCCGGAGGACAGTCGCATCAGGTCTGCCAAGTCGATCCGCCGCATTGCCTAATGCCCCTGCAACGCGGCGACGGGGTCCAGCCGCGACGCGCGCCAGGCCGGGAGCACGCCGAAGACGATCCCGGTTCCGAGGGAGAGCGCGATCACGGAGACCACCGCCCACACCGGAGCGACGAGATCGACGGTCGGATAGGCGAGGTCACCGATGGCCACGAGCAGCGTGCCGATGGCGAGACCGAGGAGCCCTCCGGCGCACGAGAGCAGCGCGGCCTCGAGCAGGAAGATGAAGAGGATCTGCCGCTGGTTCGCGCCGACCGCCTTGAGCAGGCCGACCTCGTCGCGTCGTTCGGAGACCGAGACGAGCATTACGTTCATGATCCCGATCCCCGCGACCGCCAGGCTGACGCTCGCGATCCCCGCGACGACGAGGGTCAGGATCCCGAGGATCGAGGACAGGCTCGACAGCACCGCATCCTGACTGATGAGGGTGAAGTCCTCCTCGTCGTGTCGCGCGATCAGGAGCTGCTTGACCTGTTCGATCACAGCGTCCTGATCCGCCCGAGGCCAGAGTTCGAGCATGATCCGACTGACGGAGCTCTTGTTGGCCATGCGCATCGAGGCTGCGACCGGGATGAACACGACCTCGTCCACGTCCATGCCGAGTTGCTGACCGCGCCCACGAAGGACACCGATCACGCGCATCCGCCAGGAACCGATCCGGACGGTCGCGCCGAGGGGATTCGCCTCGTCGAAGAGCTCGCGTGCGACCGCCTGGCCGAGCACCACGACCGAGGCCCCCCGGTCGAGCTCGCTCTCGGGCAGGAACGATCCGGTCGCGAGGTCGAGGTGCTGGAGGCGCTCGAAGTCCGCGGTCGCGCCGACGACCGGTCCGCGTCGCGCTCGCTGGAGGTGACTCACGACGTCGGTGCTCACGGAGACGGGGACGGCGGCGCGGATCTCCTGCACCCGCCGCTCGATCACGATCGCGTCCTGCAGGGTCAGGTCGTTGGGCACGCCACCGATACCGTGGGGCATCGCGCCGGTCGTCTCGTTCTTGCCGGGCGACACGTTCACGATCGACGAACCGAGGCTCGCGAACTGGCTCGTCACGTAGCGGAGCGCGCCCTCCCCGATGGCCGTAAGCGACAGGACCGCGACGACGCCGATCACGACCCCGACCAGGGAGAGTCCGCTCCGCCTTCGGTTCTGCAGCACGGCCGAAAGTGCGAAGCCGAAGAGGTCGCGAAAGCTCATCGGCCCACCGCCCCGGAAGCCGCTTCCGCCGCGGCGTCTTCCGGATCGAGATCGAAGAGGGAGCCGAGATCGCTCACGTCGTCGCCGCGCAACCGCTTCACGATCTCGCCGTCCCGCATCACGACCACCCGATCGGCGCGTCGCGCGACGCTCGGATCGTGGGTCACGACGACCAGCGTCCGCCCGCCCGCGTGCAGCTCCGCGAGCAGGTCGAGCACCTGCGCGCCCGATCGGCTGTCGAGGTTGCCCGTCGGCTCGTCCGCGAGCAGCAGCCCCGGATCCATCACCGTCGAGCGGGCGATCGCGACGCGCTGCTTCTGTCCACCGGAGAGCTCGTTCGGGCGATGATCCTCGCGGTCGCTCAGCCCGACCGCCGCGAGGGACGCCTTCGCCCGGGCGCGTCGATCGGCGGGCGACACGCCCGCGAAGATCATCGGCATCTCGACGTTCTGGACGGCGGTCAACCGGGGCACGAGATGGAAGGACTGGAAGATGAAGCCGATGCGCCGCAACCGCGTCTCGGCGAGCGCGTCTTCACCGAGCCCGGCGACGTCTTCGCCGGCCAGGAAATAGCGTCCGCGACTCGGCGAGTCGAGACAACCGAGCACGTTCAGCAGCGTGCTCTTGCCGGATCCCGACGGCCCCATGATCGCGACGTACTCGCCGTCCTCGATCGCCTCGTCGACGCCGCGCAAGGCGTGGAGCTCGTCTTCGCCCATCGTGTAGGTGCGCCAGAGCCCTTCGACGCGAATCACGCTCGCGGCTCCCGCGAGCTGGACGGGCGCTCGGCCGGGGTCACGAGCCGAGCCCCGCCTCTTCGTCGCTCTCCCTTTGCGCCTCGGCGCGGGCCCCGGCGACGATCTCGAGCCGGTCGAGGGACACCACCACCCGCTCTCCCTCGTCGAGTCCCGAGCGGACCTCGACGAACTGCCAATTCCGCAGGCCGACCTCGATCTCGCGCTCGACGAGCTCGCCCCCTTCGAGCACGAGCACCTTCTCTTCGCGCATCAGGGCCGAAGTCGGCACCCGCAGCACGTCGTCCCGCGCCTCGAGGATCACCTCGGCGTCGGCGGAGGTGCCCGGCAGCAGGGTCTCCGCGAGCGAACGATCCTCGAGCGCGACCTCGATCTCGAGCGTGCGGTTCTGCGCCTCTTCGTCGAGCACGTAGGGCGCGACCCGGAGCACCGAGCCCATGAAGGTCTCGCCGGGTCGGGAGTCGATCGTCAGCTTGGCGGGCTGCCCCGGACGAATCGCCCCGGAATCGACTTCGTCCATCGGCGCGCTCACGAAGATCGAAGTCGGATCGATCAGGTCGATCACCGGCGGCGAAGTCAGGAGCGGCGGCGAAGGGGTCACCCACTCGCCCACTTCGACGTTCACCTCGGCCACGATGCCCGCGAAGGGTGCGGCGATCACGGTCTTGCCGAGCTCGGTCTCGGCGGAGCTTCGCTGGGCCTCCGCGCGAGCGAGCTCCGCGCGCGCTCCGTTGCAGGCGACCCGCGCCGAGTCGAAGCGGTACTGCAGCTCGTCGAGCCGGTCTTCGGAGGCGATGCTGCTCTCGGCGAGGGCCTCGGTCCGCGCGAGCTCGCGCCGTGCGCGATCCCGACGCAGACACGCGTCCTCGTAGCCGGCGCGGGCGACCGCGACGCCTTGCGCCGCGAGCTCGAGCTGAGCCGCGTGACTCTTGGGCGAGAGCCGGACGAGGGCTTCGCCGGCGGGCACGCGATCCCCCTCGCGGTGGGCGATCTCGACGACCTGCCCGCCGATCTCCGATGCGATCCGAGATCGACGTCGCGCCTCGACGGTCCCGGCCTTGGAGTTCGTGACCGTGGCCTCGACGCGACCGCGACGCGCCGGCTCGACCTTGACCTCGATCGGCTCGGGCGCGAAGACCGTCTGCCGGAGCCCCATGCCGATCAGCACGAGCGCCAGGATCACCGCCAGAGGAACGAGTCTTCGGGAGCGCGCCGGGGTCTGCGTCGCTCCCGGTTCGGGCGCGGGGGCCGCCTCCGTTTCCATCGGACCTCTCGTTTCCGTCGTTGCGCGCGCGTCCGATTCTATACCATCGCCGGCATGCCGTCCCGATCGACTCCGCGCCGCGACACTTCTTTACACACGACGCTTTGCGCCCTCTTGGTCGCGGTTCTCTGCGTGACGTCCGGAATGGCCTTGGCCGCCCCACCGGACCAATGTGACCACTACGACCCGCAGAAGAACGTGTTCTGGGGCGATCTCCACATCCACACCGCCTATTCGATGGACGCCTACATGTTCGACACGCGTCTCGGACCGGAGGACGCCTACGCCTTCGCCCGCGGCGAGGCGCGAACGCTTCCGCCCCTGGACGAGAACGGGAAAGGGACGGTTCCCTTCCGGATCGGTCGCCCCCTCGACTTCGCCGCCGTGACCGATCACGCCGACGCTCTCGGTGGCGTCCACCTCTGCACGAAGCCCGGCTCGAAGGCCTTCGATTCGGAGGTGTGCAAGAACTACCGCCGGCCCTTCCAGCCCACCTCGGTCGCCGACGCCACCAAGGACATCACCGGGCGCGTGGACAGCCTCAACTCGGCCCCGCTCTGCGGCGACGACTGGGAGAATTGCCGCGAAGCGACCTTCTCGGCCTGGCAGGACATGCAGCGGGCCGCCGCGAAATACGACGACCGGTCGAAGGCGTGCCGGTTCACGACCTTCGTCGCCTACGAGCACACGGCCACCCCGAACCTCACGAAAATCCACCGCAACGTGATCTTCCGGAACGAGAACGTGATCGAGTCCCCGATCCGCTACTCCGACCAGCCCACCGGCCTCGGCCTCTGGCAGGAGCTGGACCGGCAGTGCCTGAACGGTGTGCCGGGCTGCGACGTACTCGCGATCCCGCACAACCCGAACCTCTCGAACGGTCGCCTGTTCACGATCGAGTACCCGGAAGGCGCCGGCCGGAACGAGCAGGCGCGCGTCGCCGCGCTCCGAGCGCGGATGGAACCCATCGTCGAGATGATGCAGATCAAGGGCGAGTCCGAGTGCAAGGCCGACGCCTGGAAGGTGCTCGGCGCGGACGAGGACTGCGGATTCGAGAAGTATCGCCAGCTGCACGACGCGCCCGACTGCGAGGGGCGCATGGAATGGGGCGCACTCGGGGGCAAGGGTTGCAGCTCGCGTCTCGACTACGCTCGCTATGCGTTGATCGAAGGCCTGCGTGAGGCGGATCGGATCGGCGTGAACCCCTACGCCTTCGGCATGATCGGCGCGACGGACATCCACACGGGCACCCCCGGGCCGACCGAGGAGTGGGAGACCGAGACCTACGACGCGCGCGTGCCCGGTCCCGGTTACAACCTCGGCGGCCTCGCAGCGGTCTGGGCCGAGGAGAACAGCCGCGAGGCCATCTTCAAGGCGCTCCGCCGGCGTGAGGTCTACGCGACCAGCGGTCCACGAATCACCGTGCGCCTCTTCGGCGGTTGGGACTACCCGGAGGACCTGTGCGATGCGGCCGACCTCGTCGCGCAGGGCTATGCGGGCGGCGTACCGATGGGCAGCGACCTCCACGCCCGGACGCAGGCTGGGCAGTCACCGGTCTTCGTCGTGTCGGCGATGCAGGACGCGGGGACGGCGGACCATCCCGGCAATCTCCTCCAACGCATCCAGATCGTGAAGGGCTGGTCCGATCCGGACGGCACGTTTCATCAGCAGCTCGTCGACGTCGTCGGGAACAAGGACAACGGAGCGAGTGTCGACACGAAGACCTGCCAGGTCGCGGGACCCGGTGAGCGGCAGCTCTGCTCCGTCTGGCAGGACCCGGACTTCGACGCCAACCAGCGCGCGGTCTACTACGCACGCGTCTTCGAGAACCCGAGCTGCCGGTTCTCGACCCGGATCTGCAACGAGAATCCGACGGCGACCGGTTGCGGCCACCCGGACGTCCCGGACACCATCCAGGACCGCGCCTGGACCTCGCCGATCTGGTACACGCCTTAGTGCTTGGTCCCGGCCGCGCATAGCACGGTGCTTTCGACGCCTTCTCCCTTCGCCGTCCTCGGCGTACGGGAGTACGCCTGCGGTGGCTTCGGCCCGAGGTCGCCGAAATCACAGCACTCTGCACGGCCTTGGCTCGGAGTGCGCGGTGGATCGATCAGTCGGCGACCCGCGCTTCGCGGAGCGCGCGTCGACGGACCTTGCCGGCATCGTCCTTCAGCGGCGCGTCCACGAACTCGAAGGTCCGCGGCACCTTGTACCGGACGAGCCGATCCTCGAGATGCGCTCGGAGAGCGTCTTCTTCGACCTTTTCAACCGCGTCGACGATCGCGTGCACCGTCGCGCCGAGGTCCTCGTCGGGCAGCCCGATCACGGCGCATGAGCGCACGGCGGGATGGGACTCGATGGCGCCCTCGACCTCGGCGGGATAGATGTTCGACCCGCCGCTGATGATCAGGTCCGTGCGGCGATCGACGAGGAAGAGATATTCGTCCTCGTCGACGTAGCCCATGTCGCCGAGGGTCTCCCAACCGTCGGGGGTCCGTCGGGGCTCGGCGCCCAGGTAGTGATAGGTCGAGCCGGGACCGTCCGGGGGCATGAAGTACACGTCCCCGATCTCGCCCGCCGCGACATCGACGCCTTCGGGATCGAGGATGCGGAGCTTGCGCCCTTCCGTCGCCTTGCCGACGGAGCCGGGCTTCTCGAGCCACTCGGTGCCGGAGACGATCGTGCCGCCGATCCGCTCGCTGCCGCCGTAGGCCTCCCAGACGCGCTCGGGGCCGATCCATTCGATCCACTCTCGCTGGAGCCAATCCGGGAGCGACGCGCTGCTCGAGACGACGCGGTGAACGGTCGAGAGGTCTGCGCCGGCGCGCGCTTCGGGCGCCAGCTTCCAGATGCGCAGCATCATCGTCGGGACGAAGATCGCCAGCTCGAGCTTCTCCTCCGCGATCAGATCGAGGGCGCCCTGCGCGTCGAAGCGCGTCATGAGCACGACCTTGCCGCCGGTCATGAGTACCGACAGACAGTTGATCAACGGCCCGGAGTGATAGAGCGGACCGGGGACGAGGATGCTCGAACGCGGGCCGCAGCCGTGGAACTGGCTGTAGGGATCGGTCTGGGCGGGAATGTGATCGACCACGACCTTCGGCCGGCCCGTGCTGCCCCCGGAGCAGATCGCCATGCGGTACTTCGAGACGTGATCGTCGACGGGGTCCGGCGACTCCCCGCTCGCGTCGAAACCGACCGGCAGCGTGGCGCGCCCCGCCTGCTCCTCGGCTGGGCCCCCGAGCACGAGCTTCGGATCGACGAGCTCGATGATCGCATCGCGCTCGTGCCGCGGCAGCTTCGCCGAGACCGGCTGCGGCGTGGCTCCCAGCTTCCAGCAGGCGAAGAGAGACTCGAGGAATTCGATCCCGTTCGGCAGCGCGAGGGTGACGAAGTCGCCCTCTTCCACGCCCCGCTTCGCGAAGACGCGCGCACGACGATTCGCCATCGCGTCGAGCTCGCCGAAGGTCGTGCGCACGCCTTCGTGCACGATCGCGACAGCAAAGGGCTGCTCCTCCGCGTGCAGCGCGAGCGCCCGCCCGTACGAAACCAACGTCATGGGTCGCGCCCCCCTTGCCTACCGGGACGAGGAGGAGAGCAGATCCTTCTCGACCTGCCCGTCCTTCAGCACGAGCTGGACGTTGCCCGGATCGCGGAAGACGAGCACGTCGTCGGTGGGATCGCCCTGCACGACGATCAGGTCAGCGAGCTTGCCTTCCCGGATCTCGCCCAGGTCGACGCCGTGGCGGCCCATCGCGCGGGCGCCATTGCGGGTGCCCCACTGCATCACCTCCAGGGGCGGCGTGCCGTACTTCACGTACGCCTCCATCTCCGAGGCGTAGTCGCCGTGAGGCATCATCGCGAAGCCGTAGTCGTCGCCGAGCACGAGGTTGATCCCCGCGGCCCGCATCTTCGGCAGCATCGAGATCGAATACTCGAACTGCTCCTTCACGCCGGCGAGCCGCGTGAGGGTCTGTTCGTGGCTCTCGGGGAAGCCGTTCCCGATCGGGAAGGGGCCGTTCGCGTAGTCCCAGCTCTCCGCGAAGCCCATGTAGCGCTCGCTCCAGAGATAGCTGGGCGTGATCGAGGCGCCGGACGCGACGACCGCGTCGATGCCTTCTTCGTCGATCAGGTCCGCGTGGTCGATGATGTCGACCCCGGCTTTCGCACACATCAGGATGCCGCTGGTGGTCGGACAGTGGGCTCGCGCCATCGCTCTGCGTCCGTGTGCGGTCTGGACAGCGCAGACGACCTCGTCCTCGCCCATGTAGTTCCAGTCGGGGATGATCTGGCTGCCGTGACCGTCGCTGATCGCGAGCTTCACGATCTGACAACCGCGCCCGACCTCTTCGCGGACGGCCTGTCGCATCTGATCGACGCCGTCGACGCGGCGGGTGCAACCCTTGTGCTCGAGACCCATGTACCAGGACCGCACGTCTCCGTCTGCCGAGTCGCCGCTCGACATGAACTCGTGGGTGCACGGGATCACGCGCGGCCCCTGGGTCAGGCCCAGCACGATCGCCTCCTTCAAGCAGACGTCGAGGAGGTCACCGTTGCTCGAGCCGATGATCGAGGTCACGCCGAACTGGATCGCGATCTGCGCGTTCTTGGCGGCGACCATCCCCAGATAGGCGGCCGGACTCGCCTGATTGAGATACGGCGACGGGTTTCCGGCGTCGGGACCGAAGCCGGTGTGGAAATGACACTGCACCATGCCGGGCATCAGGGTGCGGCCGCCCAGGTCGTGGACGACGTCGTCCGGGCCGGGCTCGACCGGCGCCGGACCCACCTGCGTGATGCGGTTGCCCTCGACGACGACGTTCGTGCCGTCCGCCAGCACCTCCGTCCCGTCGAAGACACGCCCGTTCACGAATACCGTTCGGCCCATCGGATCCCCTTCCTTCGACCACGTTGCGAACGCACCCGGAGGCCGGGGCGAAGCGCGAGGGTCGACGATTCTATCACGTCGAAACGTCGCCACCGGGGTCGTCTCAAAGCGGTCCGGCCGTCGCCGTCGCGCCTTGCCCCGCGACGGGGCGCCTGCGATCGTCGAGCCCGGAAGGGGATCCACCGCATGGACATCGAAGGACGTCGCGCCCTGGTTCTAGGCGGAACCGCCGGCATCGGTCTCGCCACTGCGCAGGATCTCGAGTGCCGAGGCGCGCGGGTCGCCGTCGCGAGCCGCTCGGCCTCGAGCCGCCCCCGCGCGAAGGACGGGCTTCGAGACGAGACGACCCGGCATGACGTCGACGTGCGCGACCGCGACGCGCTCGCCGCCCTCTTCCGCGAGCTGGCGCCGATCGACATCCTGGTCTGCGCCGCGACCGGCGGCGAGCGCGCGATGGGGCCCTTCCTCGAGATGAACCTCGACGGCTTCCAGGGCTCCTTCGACAAGCTCTGGGGCTACACGAACGCCGTCCGGCTCGGCGCGGAACACCTCTCGGAAGCGGCCGCGATCGTCCTCGTCAGTGGCTTCCCCGCCCGCAAGTGCAATCCCGGCATGTCGGCGATCTCGACCGTGGGCAACGCAGTCGAAGGATTCGTTCGGGCCATCGCGCCCGAGATCGCACCGCGCCGGATCAACGTCGTCGCCCCGGGCTCGATCGTGACCGAGATGTTCGGAGACGACCTGGAGCAGTCGGCGAAGATGCTCGCGGGCGCGACCGCGAACAACGTGATCCGCCGACCCGGGACGCCCGACGAGGTTGCCCAGGCGATCCGACTCGTGATCGAGAACGACTTCATGACCGGGACGACGGTCGACGTCGACGGCGGCGCGCTCCTTCCCTGAACCATTCTCCCACACCCGAAAACCAGCACGGAGAAGACGATGGCCCCTTTCGCTCGCACCCGACTCCGAACGGCCACACGCATCGTCGCCCTCGCCGTGCTCCTGGTGGGCTGCGCGAACATCCCGATCACGCCGCCCGCCCCCTCAGCGGAGCCCGCGACGCCGGAGGCGGTCGGCATGTCGAGCGAGCGACTCGGGCGGCTCGACCGCGTCCTCGAGTCCTACGTCGACGACGGGCGGATCCCCGGCTACCAGCTGCTGGTCGCTCGCGGCGGCCGCGTCGTACACGAGACCGTCTACGGCTCGATGGATCTCGAAGCGGAGCGGGTCCTCGAGCGCGACACGATCTACCGCATCTACTCGATGTCGAAGGTGATCACCGGGGTCGCGACGATGATCGCGTGGGAGCGCGGCAGCTTCCTGCTGAACGACCCGGTCTCGAAATACCTGCCGGAGCTCGCGGATCTCGACGTGATGGTGTGGGACGACGACGGTTCGACGCGCCGAGTGCCCGCCGATCGCGAGGTCACGATCCTCGATCTCCTCCGCCATACCAGCGGCTTCAGCTACCACTTCCTGGCGCCGCCGCCGCTCGGTCAGATGTACGTCGACGACACGATCACGCCGGGGATGCGTCCGACGCCCGGCACGACCCCACTCGGTGGACCGGGCCCCGACCAGCAAGCCACCCTGGCGGACATGGTCGAGCGACTCGGCAAGCTCCCCCTCGTCCAACAACCCGGCAGCGCCTGGCACTACGGCATCAACATGGACGTGCTCGGACGCCTGATCGAAGTCACGACGGGGCAGCCCTTCCCGGACTTCCTCGAGGAGCACCTGTTCACGCCGCTCGGCATGGCCGACGCCGGCTTCCACGTCCCGACCGAGAAGGTCGACCGATTCGCAGCTTGTTATGGCGCCACCCCCGACGGCGGGATGAAGCTGATCGATCCTCCGCGGACGAGCGCCTATCTCGAACCCCCGGCGATGCCGGGTGGCGGCGGCGGAATGGTTTCGACCGCCGGCGACTACATGCGATTCGCCTTGATGCTGCTGCGGGGCGGCGAGGCCGGGGGGGTCCGCCTGCTGTCGCCGCGCACCGTCGAGCTGATGACCTCGAACCATCTCTCGCCCGTCGACTTCGGCCACCGTCCCCTCGCCTTCGGCGGGTCCGCCGACTACGCGAACGGCGGCCTGGGGCTCGGCTTCGGCCTCACGGGCAGCGTCATCGTCGAGCCCGCACTCACGGGTCTCCCGGTCTCCGCCGGCACCTTCGGCTGGGGCGGCGCCGCGAGCACCTTCTTCTGGGTCGACCCGGAGGAGGACATCGCGGTCGTGTTCATGACCCAGCTCGTCCCGTCGAGCACTTATCGGCTCAGGGCGCACCTCATGAAGGGCGTGAACGCAGCGCTCGTCGACTAAGGGAAACGGGCGCGACCACGAGTCGCGATTAGGTCCCCCGCCGGACGTCTTTTCCATTGTGCACACGGGGGCGCGTCCTCGATAATGAAGGGCGTGCCACGCAACCGGTCCGATGTCACGCTGGACCCGGGAGAAATTCGATGCCGAAACGCCACCTGCTCCGATTCACGCTCCTCGCTCTCGCCTTCTTCCTCGTCGCCGCCCAGGGGGCCTGTCCGGGTCTCGATCCAATCGCCTTCATGGAACTCAGGGCCGTCGGACTCGACAACTACATCGGTCAGTTCCAGCCCGCCTACTCCGAGGATGCCGGCAACGGCTGGACGCGACACGTCTTCGACGCGGACGAAGGGGACGGCCCGCTCTGCATCGATGGCTCCGACTTCATCGTCTACACCCGCCCCGGTTCGCATCCGGATCAGGTCGCCATCTTCCTCGACGGCGGCGGCGCATGCTGGCAGAACTTCTACTTCTGCTCGGAGCAGTCGGACGCGGAGGCCCCGCCGGACGTCGGCATCTTCGCCGACGGCTTCGACACCGGGACCGAGTACATCTACAACCCGCTCAAGAAGTTCTCGATCGTCGCGGCGAGCTACTGCGACGGCTCGGTCTGGATCGGCGACAACGCGGTCGACGACCCGAACTATCCGTCGAACCCGGTCCGACACCACCGCGGTCTGCGCAACCTGACCGCTGCGCTGGATCTCGCGAAGGACGAGTTCGGTATCCCGGACAAGCTCCTCATCGCGGGCGCCAGCGCTGGCGGTGTCGGCGCCGCCGGTCTCGCGCCGAGCCTCGCCCGACTCGTCTGGGGCAACTTCCCGCATCTCTTCGTCTTCAACGACGCGGGGCCGATCGCGTCGAACGTCTCGACGCTCCCGCCAGTGCAGGCCGCGATCCAGGCCCGAGCCGACGACTGGGATTTCGAGCGCTACTACCCGCCGAGCTGCACCGAGTGTTCTGCCTTCAACCAGGGCACCGAGATCGTGAAGTGGCGCCTCGGCCGGGACACGCGACTCCTCGAGGCGTTCTACAGCACGGATGGCGACGCGACCAACCGCTTCTTCCTCGCGATCCCGAACCAGTCGATCTACCGGTTCCTGATCACCGGGGTACACGGCGAAGTCAACGCGATCTTCCCTGAGACGTACAAGACCTTCATCCGCAGTGGCGACGACAGCCACACCGCCCTCGCCACCCCGCTCTTCTACACGGCGACGGCGAACGGTGTCCCGCTCCACCAGTGGACGACGGACTTCATCAAGGCCCAGCCCGGTTGGGTGAACATCGTCGAGGACTTCGTCCCGGTCCCCTAGACCGAGCTACATTGTGTTGAACCCACGAGCCCCTCTCGATCCCGCGTGGTCGAGGGGGGTTCGTGCTTCTCGCGCGCGCTCGCCACACGAGGACGAACGATCCCATGCGGCTCCTGCTCTTCCCGCTCGCCGTGATGCTGACGGGCACCACGGTCGCCTGGCTCTTCGCGGACCAGCTGGCGCTCCCCGAAGACTACGACGCGGTCGTGACCTGGCTGCGCAGCCACGGCGACTACGCCTGGGCCGTCGGCAGCCTGGTGATCCTGGGCGATGCGATCCTGCCGCTCCCGAGCACGCCCGCGATCTTCGCCATGGGCCTGATCTACGGACCCGTGGTCGGCGCATTGATCTCCGGAACCGCGATGGTCCTCGCGAGTCTCATCGGGTACGGCGCACTGCGCGCCCTGGGCCGACGGGCGGCGGTCGCGGTCATCGGCGAAGACGATCTGGCGAGGACCGAGCGCTTCTACGAGCGATGGGGGGTGGCGGCGATCGTGGCCGGACGCGTGATCGGCGGCCCCGCCGAGTGGGCGGTGATCTTCGCCGCATTGTCAGGCATGCCCTTCCGCCGCGTGCTGCTCGCGACGTGCGGCGGCGCCTTCGCCGGTGACATCCTCCCCCGGCAAAGCCGGGGGCATCCAGGTGACCCGCTCAAAGCGGGATTGACGGGAAGGCTACCGCCTTCCCTTGGGCCGCCTTACAGGCGGCGGGCGGTCAGTCGAA
>Ga0209992_10000457_pt1 | contig 54416 bp, 57 predicted proteins | sample 2SBtaG_2_FD_182564 | JGI IMG/M metagenome (GOLD analysis project Ga0209992, IMG submission 182564) | Deep subsurface microbial communities from Kolumbo volcano to uncover new lineages of life (NeLLi) - 2SBTROV12_ACTIVE470 metaG (SPAdes)... | ecosystem: Environmental > Aquatic > Marine >... | reverse complement strand
CAATTGGAAAAAATAAGATACCTCACATTGCTCCTGTATGGTATAGATATGTTAGTAATAAAATCCAAATTGGAACAAATACAAAAACACAAAAAGTAAAAAATGTAATAAAAAATAACAAAGTCTCATTTTGTGTAGATGTAGGAATTAATGCTCCAGATATTTATGGAGTTATGGGACAGGGGGAAGCTAGTTTAATTTTAGAAAAATCTAAAGTAAAGACCATTGCTAAAAAAATTCTTTTACGATATTTTAAAACATTAGAAAATAAATCAGCAAAAGAACTACTAGATGATACTGACTGTATAATAGAAATTATTTCAAAAAAATATTCTGTTTGGAATTATTGAGAAACAAATTCTTCAATTTTGTTCATTGCAGAATCCAAAACTTGTATTTGAGGAAGATAAACTAGTCTAAAATGTCCACTACCGTATTTTTCTCCAAATCCTGAACCATGTACTGTCAATACACCTTTTGTTTCTAATAATTTTGTAACAAATTCTTTATCAGTTCCAAATCTATTGTCTTCAATTTTTGGAAATGCATAAAATGCACCTTTTGGATTAGGGCAAGATAATCCAGGTATTTCATTTAAACGTTTTACTACCAAGTCTCTACGTTTTTTTATTTCTGAAACAAAATTACCAATATAGTCTTGAGGTCCACGTAATGATTCAAGTGCTGCATGTTGTACTGGAAGACTAGTTGCAATACGTACTCTAGCAAGTTTTGGTAAATTTTCTCGTAATGCATCAAGCTTTGATGATTGGTTAAATGCAATGTATCCAATTCTCCAACCAGACATTAGATGAACTTTGGAAAAACCATTCAGAACAATTACTGGTGAATCACCTGCTACCTTACCAATTCCTACAAATTTCTCATCAAAGATAATTTGATCATAAATTTCATCACAAATTATGTAGAGATTATGTTGATTTGCGATATCTACCAAATCTTTGAGGGATTTTTCATTAAACACAACACCTGTTGGATTATTAGGACTGATTAAACAAATAGCTACAGTCTTTGAAGTAATTTTGGATTTTATATCATCAATGTCAGGTGTAGAATTATTCAAATCTACTGCAAACTCTACAGGAATACCACCATGTAATCTAACATAGGATGCATATGGAGGATAATATGGTCCAGGTAATAGTACTTCATCTCCATCTTCTACAATTGAGGATATTACCATATCAAGTCCTTCAGAAACCCCATTTGTGACAAGAATTTCTTCAGAGGAAATGGATAATCCTTTAGCATTTTCTTTTTTTGCAATTTCTTGTCTTAATTCCAAAAGACCTTCAGATGATGAATAGTAATTTTCACCTTTGTTAATTGCATCAATCAAAGCTTGTCGTACATTATCAGGAGGCTGAAAACCAAATTGAACAGGATCACCAATGTTTAGGTAATCTACTTGCATTCCTTTTTGTTGCACTTTTCTTGCAGATTCTACTATATCTCTAATTGCATATTCAACACCTGCTACTTTTTTTGATACTTTCAAAGTATCTAGACAGATATTTAGGCCCGTTAAAATCTTACTTGTTTGGACTCGTTGCACAGTCTGGATAGTGCGAGCGGCTTCGAACCGCTAGGTCGAGGGATCGAAGCCCTCCGAGCCCTTTAGATTATTTTATTAAACAAAAATTTTCAAAGTCATTAAATTGAAAATATCTCTATTCAAAATTGGAATAATTCTTAGTATTGTAGGAATGATTTGGATTTCTCTGGTATTCCTAGAAGGAGAGAAAATTTCAGATGAATTTCTATTAGAATCATCAGAATCTCATAGCATAAGTTTGTATTTTGAAGATTCAGGGATAGGATTTTACAAAATTTTCATACCTGAATATTTAGGACATGAAATATTTGTTCAAGTAAGAGATGTTGATAAAAATATAATTTCTGAGCAAAATGTTCATACAAAAATGTCAGTAGGATATTTCAAATTTGAAAAAAGTGGTGAAAATACAATAAATCTCTCAAATGTTTCAAAAGATCAAATTAATTTACAAGTTGAAGTAGGTGAAACAAATTCTCAAAATTTGATTCCATCAGGTATGATGATTCTAGTTGGAGCAATTATAATTATTACAACATCATTTTTGAAATTAAAAAATTATAAAATTGAACATCCAGATGAAAATATTTCATAAACTGGAATACATTGAATTGTATGTCCAAAAATTAAAACTAAATTAAAGACAAGCCAAGTTGTAAAGAAAATAAATGATATTATTGAAAATGGAATCAAAACTTTGAGTTTTGTGTGTTCTCTGTTTTTTAATATTAATAATCCACCTAATGATGCTAAAACTAAACCTAATTCAAGTGGTTGATGTGACCAAGAAATTAATCCATCAATACCATAAAGATCATGAGATAAGGAATCAGCAAATCCAGAAACCAATTGAATGCCTGCGCCAATAATTACAAGTATAATTCCAGTTTTTAGAGAATTTTTTACAGAATTTCTAATTAAAAGAATGATACTCAAAATTCCTGCAGCAGAAATTAAAGAGACACCAGAATAAACAGTAATGTGTTGTATAGTCCAAAAGAATTCAGGTTCTTTAAGTAAATGAGATACTGCATCCCAAAATCCTCCTGAAACTGTAATTACAGGACCCAATACTGCAAGGATTGAAACAAATGAAATCAAAGTGGTGGATTGAACAATCATAGAATTTGAAAATCTAGAGATTAGATTCATTGAATCGTCTTTCTAAGAGTAGTATTTGAAATCTTGGAAATTTATCAGATTAAAAAATTGAATTTTGTGAGTAATTTTTCTAATTAACTATATTAGAACATAAAACGTTCAGAAAATATGAGTCCTGGAATCGGATTAATGAAAAGAAGGTTAGAAAAAGAAAAAGATGCAATAGCTCTTGCAGTATCAGGAATTGCAAAAAAATATGATGTGAAACCGGATACTATCAAAACTCTAGAAACAAAATATCATGATGATGCAGGGGACTGGTATGTGGCATTAGGATGGGATGAGAAAAAGGCAATTGTTCAAATGGATTCAGTTTTAGCAACAATAACTGAAATTAAAGAAATTTAATTATCTAATAAGATTTTAAAAATATCATGACTAGTGCAATTGTTCTTGGGGGTTCTAGAGGTATAGGTAAAGCAATTTCTAATGCACTCAAATCAATTGAAATTGATGTTTTTGCAGCATCAAAAAAAGATATTGATACATCAAATATGGAAAGTATCAAAAAATTTCTTGAAAATTATAATCAAATAGATGTTTTGATTCTTAATACAGGAGGTCCTGTACCAAAACAATTCTTTGATATTACAGAAGATGATTGGAAATTATATCACAATCAATTATTTTTAGGATTTTGTACAATTTTGCAGAATATAAAAATTAATGATGGAGGATACATATTTTTGATTAGCTCAAATGTAATTAAAGAACCAAATCCAAAATTAATAATTTCATCAGCATATCGTGCAGCATTTAATGAGGTTTTCAAAATATTAAGCAAAGATTATGCTCAAAAAAATATTAGTTGTATTAACATTGCACCAGGTCCAATTAATACAGATAGAACTAAAGAATTAATAGAAAATGTAAAAGAATATGAAAAATCTTTACCAATGAAGAGATTAGGTGAGCCTGAAGAAATAGGAAATTTTGTAAAATCAATTATTGAAAATGAGATAAAATATCTTTCAGGGGTTACAATTAATTTTGATGGTGCAAATTCAAACTATATTTTTTAAAATTATTTTTTAAATTCTACATTTGGTGTATCAGGTTGTCCTGCTATTGCTATTAATCCACCATCACGTAATTGTTGTAATAATTGCATGACTTCTTTTTCAACTTGTTTTCTTTGTAATCCTGTTTGTTGAGCAAAAACTTCTACAAGTTCTGTAACTTTACGTTGCCCGTTACATGATTTCCAGAAATCAACAATTGCTTGATTTACCATAAAACCTTGATCATGTTCATTTGCTAATACCATAGAACCATCTTCTTGTTGTACTAATTTACCAACACCCTGAGGTAATGCTGTTTCATAATTAATTGGTGCTGGAGTATTCATAGCTGCACCCATATTTTTAATTTTTAATTTTCCTTCTTCAGTCATTTTATCCATTGACCATGCAGGTTCCCATACAATATCTATTTTGACATTATTTACTCCTGGAACTTTTTTGGCAAACCTAGTTGCATCTTCAACCAAAGTCTCATGAAGAGGACAACCTTGAGTAGTCATTGTCATTTTGATATTTACGTCATTATTTTCTGCAACATCAATACCATAAATTAATCCCATTTCTACAATATTTAGTGGAACTTCAGGATCCATACATTGTTTAAGAGATTCCTCAATTGCTTGTGCAGAAACAGTACTCATGTTGTTATGAACCATTTAAAAAACAATAAAAACTTTCTATAAATTAGCTTCAAATAATTTTGAAAGTGATTCCACATATGGGGCAGTAGCCACACCTTTTTCAGTAATAATTCCAGAAATTAATTCAGGCGGAGTCATATCAAATGCAGGATTTATGACATGGATATCGTCTGGGGCAGTAATTTTATCACCAATTCCTGTAACTTCACTCCCTTTTCTCATCTCAATTATAACATCTTCAGCTTTTGTTTCTAGATCAATTGTAGATAACGGTGCTGCAACATAAAATGGAATTCCATGTTGTTTTGCCATAGTAGCTACTTGATAAGTTCCAATTTTGTTAAAAACATGACCTGTTTTTACAATTCTATCAGCACCAACTACAACTTTATTGACCAATCCGTTTGCCATTGAATAGCCAACTGCAGTATCTGGAATTAAACTCACATCAAAACCATCATGTTTAAGCTCAAATGTAGTTAATCTTGAACCTTGTTGAATAGGTCGTGTTTCAGTAGCTATCACTTTAACATTTTTTCCACTTTCTCTAGTTGCACGAATTACACCTAATGCAGTTCCATAAGCAACAGTAGCTAATGCTCCTGCATTACAATGAGTCATAATAGTATCATTATCATCAAATAAAATAGATCCATTTTTCCCCATAGTCTTATTAATTTCAATATCTTCATCGGCCATTTTTTTAGCTGTAGAAATAACCAATTCTTTTATTTTTTCAACTGAATCTCCAGAATTTGCAATATTCATAATTTTTTCTAGTCCCCATCCTAGATTTACTGCAGTTGGTCTAGTTGCAAATAAAATAATTCGTGCTTTTTCTAAATCAGATAATAATTCTTCTTTTGTATTTGCATTACTTTGTAATACTGCTAATGCTAATCCAAATGCACCAGAAACTCCAATTGCAGGGGCCCCTCTTACAACTAAGGTTCTAATTGCATTGGCAACTTGATTATAATCATCATATTCTTCAAAAACTAATTTGTTTGGTAGTTTAGTTTGATCTATCATGATAACTTTATTTTCTTTCCATTCAACAGTACGAAGAGAAGCCAAATTTGATGTATGTTTTTCACTCAATAAAAAAGAAGAAAAATTAGCCTTATTTAAAATGACAAATTCATAATTTGTGAAAAATAGATATTAAATATTATATCATATTCCAATTAAATTGAGATTCAATAGTTAAATCTTTTTTGAGTTTTTTACCAAGAATTTTTTTGATATTTTCTTCCATTGGTAAGATGCCATGAGATTTTCCTCTTTTTGCTTTAAGTAAATTCTGAGTAATTTTTGTTCCTTTTTTGGCAGGTCCAATTACTATAATTTTTCTCATAGTAAGATTTTCTTTTTCTGAATTTGTGATTGATTTTTGTTCATTTCCTAAAATTACTTCCATTGAACGTACTTTTTCAATCCAATTTTTGAATTCTTTTGGATCCAAAGATGATGATTGATCAGGACCACTAAAATTCTTGTCTAATGTGAAATGTTTTTCTAAAACACAAGCCCCCATAGCTACTGCACCTAAACTTGCAATATAATCAGGAGTATGATCAGACAATCCTACAGGTAAATCATAATGTTTTGAATATAGTGAAATAACACGTAGATTGACATCTTGATTTGGAGTAGGGTAATTAGAAGTAGTTTGGAGAAGAACTAAATTATTTTTTATTTTTAATTTTTTTAATAATTTAACGCTCTTATCAACATCAGAAAGAGTAGACAATCCAGTTGAAAGTATGATTGGTTTATTTTGTTTTGCAACATATTTTAAAAATAAATGATTAGTTGTATCAGATGCAGAAATCTTAAGAGCAGGAACTTTCATTTTAATTAGAAAATCTACACTTTCTTCGTCATACGGAGTTGAAAGAAAAATAATTTTCTTTTTTTTACAGTAATTAATTAATTTTTTTTGAAAATCAAATGAGCTTTCTGATTTTTTTAATTGTTCATAATAACTCCAAGGTAATTTTTTTTGATAACGAGGTTTTTTTGATTCTTTTAATTGCATATTTTCTGTAATAAAAGATTGAAATTTTATAGCATCAGCACCATATTTTTTAGCAATGTCTATCATTTTATACGCTAATGATAATTTATTGTTATGATTTACACCTGCCTCTGCAATTATAAAGACAGGGTTTGATGGTCCAATTTTTTTTGAACCAATTTTCATGTTCAAGCTTAATACAAGTATGTATTATAGTTATAGTAACAACAAATAATTAATTTGAAGATATAGAATTATCATTATGATTTATGCATCAAGTAGTTGTTTAAAAAATCCTCAAGATATTTTGAGAGTACTTGATGAATATGAAAAAGTAGGTATTGAAAATGTTGAACTTGGTTCTGTTCATAGACACTTTCAAATAAAAAAACTAAAAAAATATAATTTCAATTTTATTGCACATGGTTATTTTCCTCCTCCAAAAACACCTTTTAATTTCAATTTGGCATCACAGAAAAAAACCATTAGAGAAAAGAGTATCAAACTAGCTAAAAATGCCGTGAATGTATGTTCCGATATTAATGCCCCAATCTTCACATTTCATGCAGGATTTACAGTAGATCCTGAAAAATTAGGTAAGAGATTCTCTAGAACTGGAATTGTAGATAGAGATATTGCAATTAAAACATTTATCAGGTCATCGCATGAAATTTTAGATTATGCAAGATCCCGAGGGATTAGATTGGCAATGGAGTTGAATGTAGTACAAAAATTCAATTTAGATGATGGAGAAAATAAATTATTATTATTTGCAGATTATGATGAAACAAAAATTTTCTTAAAAAATTTTAAAAAAAATGAAATTGGTATATTATTAGATTTAGGACATACATCTGTAACATCTCATTGGTTAAAATTTGACAAAGATAAATTTGTGGAAAAAATTAAAAAATCAATATCAGTGATTCATGCTAGTAACAATAATGGATTACAAGATCAACATAAACAACTAACAAAAAATTGTTGGCAAATATCAAAATTAAAAAATTTTAAAAATATTCCAATTACTTTAGAAACAATGAATTTAACAACAGAACAAATCAAAAAAAATATTCAAATTGTTAAGGATGTAATAAAATGACTAAGTTAAAAATCTCTTCCAGATATAAAAGAAAAGATTTTGAAATATTGTTATTGAATTTAAGTAAAAAAACTTTAGAAGATTTTACATATTTTGGAAAAATTACAAAAACAAATATCACTAATATTATTACATCAGAAATCAAGGATAATAAAAAAATTAGATTCTTTATTTATTTAGAAAATCAATTAATTGGATATAGTTTTTTATCAAAATTTTCTAGAAAAACTAAATCTCATGTATGTACATATGGAATAGTTATTGGAGATAAATGGCAAGGAAAAGGTTTTGGTTATGAAATTTGTAAACATATGATAAATATTGCTTGGAGTAAAAAATTTGAAAAGATTTGGTTAACTGCATATTATGATAATAAATCAGCAGTAAAAATATATCAAAAACTAGGATTTGAAATTGAAGGAATTTTTATTAATGAAGAAAAAATTTGTGAAAAGCCTAGACATGTAATAAGTATGGGGTTATTTAGGAACAAAAATACTATTAAAAAAACTCGTCAGAAAATTCTCAAATCATTAAATTAGATATTATTGCTACATTCAATTACATAATCAACTTCTTCTTCAGTCATTCTATTAAAAATAGGTAACATCAAAGCTGTATCAGAAATTAATTCAGTATTGATATGACTTTCATCGTTTAATTCAGGATTTGCAGGTTGGCTATGTATTGGAGGCCAAGGTAATTTTGCATCAATACCATTTTCTTGTAATATTTTGAAATTTTTATCACGAATTTCTTTATTTGAATAAATTGTAAAAAACATCATATTGCTATGTTTTACAGAATAATTAGGATTTTCTTGAAAATTGACATTCTTTAATTCATTCTTGTATTTTTTTGAAATTACTTCACGGTGTAAAAGAAATTGATCTATTTTTTTAATTTGTTCCAAACCAATGCATGATTGTAAATCGGTAGTTCTAAAATTTGAACCAATTAGATCATGAGAATAGTTTTTAGAGTTTCGTCTCCCATGATCTCTAAGTTGTTTTATTCGTTCAGAAATTTTTTCATCAGAAGAAGAAACACAACCACCTTCAATAGTAGTTATTTGTTTTGCAATATGAAAACTAAATGTTGTAGTATGGTTAAATGAACCAATTTTATTATTCTTATATTCTGAACCAAGTGCTTGTGCTGCATCTTCAATTAATGTAAAATTATATTTTAATGCAAGTTCTTCAAAGGCATCAATATCAACTGGTAATCCTGCAATATCAACTACAATTACAAATTTAATATCATTATTTTTTGCAATCTCTTCTACTTGTTCAGGAGAAATGTTCAAAGTTTTTTGATCAATATCTGCTGTTATTATTTTAGCACCTAAAAATTTCGGAGAAGAAAGAGTGGCAAAAAAAGTTAGATCAGGAACAAGAACAATATCACCAGGCTTAAAATTATGGGCTAACAGTGCACAGATAATTGCAGATGTACCACTATTAACTACTGAAACATTAGAATCTAAATAACTAGATAATTCATCTTCAAATTTCTTTGTTAATGGTCCTTGACTATACCAACCACTTTCAACAACATTGTGAATTGCTTGTTTTTCATTCTCAGAAATATCAGGTTTACTCCAAGGAATATTGAGTTTTTTTGACATATGATCTCACAAATGGTTTGTTATAATAGGTTTCAATTTAGTTTTTATATAAAATTCTTATAATTATTTTATGATTGGATGTATTATTCAAGCAAGAATGGGTTCAGATCGATTACCTAAAAAAATTTTAAAAAAATTAGATGAAAAAAATACAATTTTAGATTTTGTTATTAATCAAACAATGAAAAGTGAAAAAATAGAAACCATTATTGTTGCTACAACTAAATTAAAAGAAGATGATATTATAGAGAATTTTTGTAGAGAACGGAATATTTTATGTTTTAGAGGAAGTGAAAATGATTTATTAGATAGGCATTATCAGTGTGCAAAAAAATATTCAATAGATTCTATTGTAAGAATAACTTCTGATAACCCCATAGTCGATCCAGAAGTTATTGATTTAGCTATTAAAAAATTTGAAAAAGAAGAATTTGACATGGTTACAACATGTAATTTACGAAGTTACCCTTATGGTATATCTGTAGAAGTTTTTACTTATAATGCATTAGAAAAATCATGGAAAGAATCAATTTTACCTTCAGAAAGAGAACACGTAGTACTATACATGCAAAAAGAAAAAAATAATTTCAAAATATTTAATCTAGTAAACTCTGAAGATTTAACGTACATTAATTGTACAGTAGATAATAATGAAGATTATGAGCTTGTTAGAAAAGTGATTTTTGAAATAAAAGAAAGACCAATTTTAATGAAACACATAGTTGATTTGTTCAAAAGAAAACCTGAATTATTAAAAATAAATAAAAACTCAGATCCATATGAAGGACATAAAAGATCTTTCAAAAATGATTTTATTGTTTAAAAATAAAAAAATTTAGACATTACCATAAGTTTGATGTGGTAAAATTGTATAACATTTTATCAGTTCATCTATTCCAAAATCTAATGAATATTTTGGTTTGAATCCAGTATTTTCAATTTTTTTATTTGAAACAATGTAATCTCTCTTATCTGGATCTTCCCCAGATTCAGATTCAATATATGTAAAATCAGAAATGTGTTCTTTGATTTTTTTACATAATTCTAATTTTGAAAGATTTGCATCAGAGAGTCCAACATTATATGACTGATTTTTCATTTTATCAAAATTGATCATTCCATGAAGAAAAACTCGAACTACATCTCTAATGTGAATATAGTTTCTTTGAAAATGTCCTTCAAAAATTTCAAGATGTTTTTCTTTGAAAGCTTTAGATACAAAATCATTTACTAGTAGATCAGTTCTCATTCTTGATGAAACCCCAAATACAGTAGCTAATCTAAAACTAATAGAATTTTCATCATCAAGAATTAATTTTTCGGAATTAACTTTTGTTTGACCATAAAAAGAAATTGGTCTTAATGGTGTTTCTTCAGTACAAAATTTGCCTTTTTCGCCAATTCCATATCCACTATTGGTACATGGATACAGAATTTTTTGGTCCTTTTGTCTAAGTTTTAGTAATAATTTAACAGATTCAAAATTAGTTGATTGTGCATCATCTTTATTTGTATCACAAATTGGAGCACCTACTAATGCAGCAAGATGAATGATAAAATTTTGATTTTTTAGAGAAGAAGACATAATTTGTTCATCTCTAACATCTCCACGTATTATGTTGAAGTTTTCATTAGAACAACAATCCAATAAACTATTTTGATTATATCGAAAATTATCTAAAACAGTAACAGAATATCCTTGATCAAGTAAAAATTTAGATAAAACTGAGCCAATATATCCGGCTCCACCAGTGATCAAAACATTTTCCAAGATAAAAAACTTAGAAAAATAACATTTGTTTTAATGTTTAGATTTAATAAATACCAGAAAAAATTGTCAAATAATATTGATAGGTTGTATAATTCAAGCAAGAATGAACTCTACTAGATTATATGGTAAAGTTCTTAAAAAAATTGATGAAAAAAATTCAGTTTTATATTATGTTTTGAAACAAATTCAAAAATCTAAACTTGTTGATAAGATTGTAGTAGCAACAAGTGAGTTAGAAATTGATGATGCAATAGTAAAAGTTGCAAAAAAAATGAATGTTGATGTGTTTAGAGGTAGTCCAACTGATGTATTAGATAGACATTATCAGTGTGCAAAAAAATATTCTTTTGATACAATAGTAAGAGTGACTTCTGATAATCCACTAAATGATCCACAAATAATTGATAAAGCAATAAAAAAAATGATAACTGGAAAATTTGATTGTGTAACAACATCATTATTGCAAACATTTCCAAAAGGAATTCATGTTGAAGTTATTTCAAAAGATGCGTTAAAAAAATCATGGAAAAATTCTTCAATTTTATATGAAAGAGAATATGTAACACCATACATATACAATAATAGTAAAAAATTCAGAATTTATAATTTAATCAATCCTAAAAATCTTTCTCACATTAGTTTCACAATTAACAAAAATGATGATCTAAAATTTGTTCGTAACATTATATCAAGAATTCAAAAACGTCCAATTTTGATGAGAGATATACTAAAAGTTCTAGAGAAAGAACCAAAACTGCTAGAAATTAACAAAAACCATCCTTTTAAAAGGTCAAATTTGAAAATAAAAAAATAGATGGTAAATAAAAATGAGAAAATTCATTGTAGAGTTCCATTAAGAATAAGTTTTGCAGGTGGTGGAACAGATCTTCCATTTTATTATGAAAAATTTGGAGGAGCTGTGATTGGTTCTACAATTGATAAATTTGCATATTCAACATTAACACCTAATAAATTAAATAAAAATAAAATTTTAGTTAGATCTACAGATTATGATATTGAAACAATTTTAAAAATTAAAGCTAAATTTTTTGATTTACAATACGATGGAAAATTAGATCTTGCAAAAGCTGTTCTTAATGTAATGAAACCAAAAAAGTTAGGTTTTGAAATGATTACAGCAAGTGATTCAGCACCTGGAAGTGGATTAGCATCATCTACATCGATTGTAACAGCTATTGTTGGAGCTTTAAAATCATATATGAGATTATCATTAACATCATACGAAATAGCTGAATTAGCACATAAAATAGAAAGAAAAAATTTGGGAATAAAAGGCGGATTTCAAGATCAATATGCGTGTACATTTGGAGGATTTTATTTTATTGAATTTAAAAAAAATAGTATCATTGTAAATCCATTAAAGATTAGAAGTGATATTATTCATGAATTAGAAAGCTGTTTAGTATTAGCAGATACAAATATTTCTCGAGATTCATCAGAAATTCATTCAATTCAGGAAAAATCAAAAAATGAAAAAACTGTTGATGTGTTACATGATATGAAAAAACATGCATTCAATATGAAAAGCCAATTGATAAAAGGTAATGTTAAAGAATTTGCCAACGAATTACATGAATCATGGTTGACTAAAAAGAAAATTTCAGATATTATTTCAACAAAAAAAATTGAAAAGATTTATGATAATGCAATAAAACATGGTGCAATCGGGGGGAAGATATTAGGTGCAGGTGGTGGTGGCCATATGCTTTTTTATGCAAATTTAGAAAAAAGAAGAGAGCTTGAAAAAAAATTAATTAAGTTAGGTTGTCAAATAATACCATTTTGTTTTGAAAACCATGGACTTCAAACTTGGAAAGTAAATGAAAAAGGTGTTAAACCAGGATAATGTTTTTGAGAAAAATCTTCAAATTAATGAAATGACAATGAAACAAATATTATTTTTAGATAGAGACGGAGTAATTAATGAAAAAAGAGAAGATTATGTTAAAAGTGTAAATGAATTTAAATTTCTTCCAAATATTCTAGATGCATTAAAAACAATAAATGATTTAGGAATTTCAATTATAATTATTACCAATCAATCAATAATTAATAGAAAAATTATTTCTGAAAATCAATTAAAAGAAATTCATGATTATATGTTAAAAATTATAGAAAAAAATTCGTGCAAAATAACTAAAATTTATCATTGTCCGCATCATCCAGATGAAAAATGTAATTGCAGAAAACCAAATCCAGGAATGATTGAACAAGCTGTAAAAGATTTCAAAATTGATTTATCAAATGCATTGTTAATAGGAGATTCAAATTCAGATATAGAAGCAGCTAATAAAATGAAAATTAAATCAATAAAAATTGAAACTAATGGAAATTTGAATGATTTAATAGATGAAATTAAAGGAATATTTTTTAAATAATTTTAGCGAAAATGAGAAATATCATGAAAAAACAATGTCCACTTTGTAAATCTTACAAAATAAATTTTGAACTTATAGATTATAAAAAAAATCAATACTGGAAATGTAATGATTGTGAATTATTATTTCAGAATCCAATAACTGAGTATTCATACAATGAAAATTACTGGACAAGTGCTATTGATCCAGATGGTAATGAAAAAGATCAAACAACTATGAGAGATTTTAAAATCAAAAATTGGTATGGAGATATATCTAATTTTATTAAAAATCAGAAACCAGGTAAAATATTTGATATAGGGTGTGGATTAGGATTTTTACTTTCAGATATTCCAAATACATGGGAAAAACATGGTTCTGATGCATCAAAATTTGCAATATCATTTATGAAAAAAAAATATGATGAAATTATTATAGATGAATTAGATTTAGAGAAACCTCCACCTGAAAATCTAAGAAATTTTGATATTGTAATATGTTATCACGTAATAGAACACATTGAAAAACCAAATGTTTTTTTTAAACACCTATCAATGATGGTTAAAAAAAATGGAATTCTCATTGTAGGAACACCAAATGCAGGGTCATATGTTGCAAAAAGATTCAAAGGTAATTTCAGATTGTTAAGTGTAGGCCATTTAAGTTTGTTTAATAAAAATAATTTAGAAAAATTATTTTCTTCTCATAATTTTAAAATTATAAAAAAAGAATACCCATTTTTTAAAACAGATTATTTTAATATTAAAAATATTTTTAAAATTTTTGATACTAAAAAAATTTCACCTCCATTTTATGGGAATATAATGACACTATATGGAAAAAAATTAGAATAAATTTAATTGAAAAAATTATTCCATCAATTTTTTGACTTTCAATCTATTGTTAATTACACAATAACTTATAGATACGGACAATATGAAAAATTATATTGTTAGATCTTAAGACATTAAAAAAAATTGATAAAAAATCAATGCATAAAATTTATGATAATTGGCCAGAAATTGCTCAAGAATCATATGAATCAAAACATAAAGTAATACCATTAAAAAAAGTCAGTCATATTGTTTTTTCAGGAATGGGGGGTTCTGGGACATTGGGAGATATTTTTTCATCAATATTTTCAAATACAAATATTCAAGTTGATGTTGTAAAAGGATACAAACTACCTAAAACAGTCTCAAAAAAAACTCTAGTTATCACTACAAGTGTTTCAGGAAATACATCTGAAACAATTTCTGTCTTAAAGGAAGCCATAAAAAATAAGTGTAAAATTATTTCTTTTTCCTCAGGAGGAAAAATAATGGAGATATGTAAAAAAAATGAAATTGAATATAGAATGATCCCTCAACAGATTAATCCCAGAGGATCTCTTGTAGCATATCTGTATTCAATGTTAAAAGTATTACAACCAATTATTCCAATTAAAAAAGATGAAGTTTACATATCAATAAAAAAATTAAAAAACACTAGAAAAACTATTTCATCAAAAAATATTCATTCAAGTAATATGTCTTTAAAATTAGCTAAATCTATGAGTCAAATTCCTGTAATTTATTTTCCATATGGTCTTGAGGCCACAGCAATACGATTCAAAAATTCATTAGGAGAAAATTCTAAAATGCATGTTATTATTGAGAATGTGATTGAAGCATGTCATAATGGGATAGTATCATGGGAAAATCGTTCAAATGATCTAAGACCAATTCTAATAATAGGCAAAAACGATAACGTCAAAACTAAAAAACATTGGAGAGTATTAAAAAAATTCTTTATTAGTAAAAAAATTAAATTTGATGAAGTAAATTCTTTAGATGGAGATATTCTTTCAAAAATTATTAATTTAATTTATTTATTTGATTATACTACAATCTATAGAGCAGTGATTAATCAAGTAGATCCTTATCAAGTAGATCCTATTGATTATGTAAAAAAACGTATTTAATTAAATTTAACATTAATTGAATTCATAAAAAAGATTTAAGATTCTAATTATTTTTTCACTTTAACAAAGGATTTTGAGGTAATGCTAAATGTATCACCAACTCTGAATAAATTTGGATTATGAGTGTCATTTTTACACAGATTACAAATTGTGGTTTTAGTTATTTCTTTATCTTTAGAAAATTCGGATCTTGCTGAAATATAATACTCGTTATTCCATATTTTTTCCAAACCATCATCTAAAATATTTCCAAAATCGGAGCTAGAATCATCTACAAGGCAGCATGCAGCAACATCACCACTCCAATTTATAACAAATCCACTCCAAGGCCAATGACAAGGATCTATATCTCCAGATTTTTCATATGATGCATAGCGAAATTCAGGATTATCTGGAAGCCATGATTTTGCAGTATTTGGATTAATCTGAATATTATTCAATTCAATTTGATCAACATTCAATTCTTTTGATAATTTTTTAAAATCATCAATTTGATGTTCATTATGTTTCATTACAAGCATTTTAGATGTAATTATAGGAAATTTGAGATTATTTTCTTTTTTAAATGTCACTGCTGTTTGAGTATTTTTTAAAACCGTTTCTAACTTCCCGCTAACACGATATTTTTCATATGTTTCAGGGGTTGTTCCATCTATATCTATAACTAATTTTCCTAAACCAGATTTTAATAGATTTTCTAAATAACCTTTAGAATAATCAATTGAAAAATTTGTAGAGATATTGACAAAAATTTTATTGTCAGTTGCATATTTTATCATTTCAGGAAGGTTTTTCACAAGTGTAGATTCTCCCCAATTTTGCAAATAAAGCTCTATTGCGACATCTTTAATTTCATCAATTAATTTTTTGAATTTTTCTAATGTCAATGTTCCTTTGGATCTAGTTTCTGCACTAATTCCAGTAGAACATAAAGGACAATGAAGATTACAAATGTTGGTGGGTTCAATTACATAATGGTATGGTTTTGATTGTAAACGAAGTTTCTTTTCATCTTCTTCTTTTCTTGCTAAAATAAAATTTTCAAGTTTTTTTTCAGTTAAAAATTCTTTTGGAACATCATCAAGAATGAATCCCCATTTTTCATCAAATTTTCCCCAAGATTCATTTTTTTTCGTAGTTGAAACAGTAAAGGGATCTGATAATGAAATGGTTTTAGTTCCTTCAAATATAGAAGAATTTCGAGATTCATTTTTAGTCATGATAAATCGATTTAAATTGAATCTAAATATGTGTAACCTCTGAATATGGTTAATTCTGGTTTAAAATAATTAATTTTGCTTAATAAAATATACCATACCCAATTTATTAAAATATGAATTAAAATCAATCAATTAATAATTAAAATATCTAATCTAGAATATGAAAAGAAAATCAATTTTTTTGCTTGCTGAAGAGGATGTTACGACTAAAACTATTGAAAAAATTCATAATTTAGAAAAACCCATAGTTATTCCATTAACATTCAAAACAATAAAACTACTGAAAGAAGAAAAAATTAAATTTGAATTATTTGATGACTTGTTATCTCCAAAGGATTATGAAATTATAGATAATACTATTTACAATATTGCAAGAGAGTGGTGGAATAATGATTCTCTAAAGAAAATTTTTGAATACAAAAATTTGAACATAGCTCAAATGTTGGAATCAGAATTAATGGTGTCATTATTAAAATTTGGACATAGAATTTGTTTAATTGAAAAAATAATTTCTAAATGTGAGCCAGATAATATTTATATTTCAAATTCCACAAAAAGTATTTCTAAAATTCCAGAATTATTTACAAAAGAACATAAATTTCTAATTAAGTATATTATTTCTGAATCAAATGAAAAAATTTTTAGACATGATAATTATACAGTGGGATTTGATATTATTGGAAAAAATATAGATTTTACTTTTTCAAGAAAAAATTTTTTTAGAATTAAAAAATATTATGAATTTTATTGGAATATACTCTATAAATTATCAACTAAACAAAAAAAGCAAAAAAATGGGAAAAAAATACTACTTTTAGATTTTAATTTAGTTACAAACAAATCTACATTAGAAAAATTGTCAGATTCAGAGTTTGATTTGTTACTAGCAAATACTAGAAGACCAATAATTTGGAACAAAGAATCTCTACAAATTGCAAAAAAAATTAATTTTAAGAATATAAAACTCGAATATAATATAACAGATATTCATCCAAAATTAGAGGGAATAATTAAAAACTTTAAAAAATTTATTGAGACTGAAGATTTTCTTTCAAAAACTTTTACAATTAATGATATTTCATTTTGGAAAATTTTTGAAGAAGATTTTATTGAATTTTGTCAAAAAAGAATTTCTGAAATTTTATTTTTAATTGATACATTTACTCAATTTTTAGATAAAGAAGACATAAAATTATTGATAACGTTAGATGATTCACAGCAAGTAGGTAGAACATCAACAATGGTTTGTAATAGACAAGATATCCCTTCATTATTGTCTTTAAACGCAGATCTCAATATTTTTCATGATGAAAAACGAAAATGGGAGATTCCCTCATTACATAAAATACATGTAGATAAATTTGCAATTTATGGAAATTTAAGCAAACAATTATGTTTGAATCATCAAATAGATCCAAAAAAATTAGTCATTACTGGAAATCCTAGATATGATGAACTCTTTAATCGAAAACTAATTTCAAATAACAAAAATGTCTTAATCACACTAAGTGGAATTGCTAATACAGCATGGTCTACATTTTTTTCAATACCTTTAATTTTAAAATATGAAAAAATGTTTAGAGAAGTTCTATTATCGCTCAGCAAGTATGAAAAAAATGTTATAATAAAATTACATCCAACACAAGACGCAATAATTGATGTTCAAGGAATAGTTAACAAAGTTTTACCTAATGCACAAATTTTTAAAAATGCTAATACATATGATTTAATATCACAGTCAGATGTAATTATCAGTCCACCATCATCTGTAATTACAGAAGCATTAATTTTAGATAAACCAGTTTTTTTGTTTAAAATGTTATCAGATGATTCTGGAATCCCATATGAAAAGTATAATTCAGTATTGGCAACAGAATCCATAAATGAAATTGATGGGAAAATTAAGCAAATATTGTTTGATGTAAAAATTAGAGATGAATTAAAAAAGGGAAGGAAAAAATTTCTTGAATTTGCTTTAGAATATCAAGGTAATTCTGCACAACAAATAGTTCAATTAATAAAAAATATGATGAAAAAAGATTGATTTTGAATTATAGAAATATAAAAAATTCTAATACTACGTCATTGTTGTAACATTAAATCAAAAAATGAAAGATATGAAGAAAAATAATTTAAAGAAATCTATTGAAAATTCAATTTTAGAAAGTAGCAAAATTGTTAAAAAATCATGTAATAATATTATAGAAATAGAAAATTCTATCCAAACAATAATAGAATGCCTAAAAAATAACAAAAAAGTAGTAATATTTGGAAATGGTGGAAGTGCAGCAGATGCACAACATATTGTTACAGAGTTCATAGGAAGATTCAAGCTTGAAAGAAAAAGTTTGGCTGCAATAGCTTTGACATCAAATTCTTCAATTTTAACAGCATTAGCAAATGATTATTCTTTTGATACAATTTTTAGTCGTCAATGTGAAGGACTAGTTGAGAAAGGTGACGTAGTAATTGGAATATCAACTAGTGGAAATTCAAAAAATGTAAAAAAAGGTTTGATAATATCCAAAAAAATGAAGGCAACAACAATTGGACTCTTAGGTTCAAAAGGAGGCACAATAAGAAAAATTTGTGATGTTGCAATTATCGTTAATTCATCATCAACACCAAGAATTCAAGAAGCTCATAGAACAATATATCATATAATTTGTGAAGAAGTTGAAAAAGCATTATTTCAAAAATAAAAAATAACAGGATTGAATTTATATTCAAATAGAAATGCAAGAAATTAATTTGAAACCAAATGTATTATTTATTGTAATTGATTCACTAAGAGCAGATAAAATTTTTGGAAAACAAAAAACATCAGTTACTCCAAATATTGATAATCTTACTAAAAAAAGTGCTGTATTTTCTAATGCATTTAGTTGTTCAGATGGAACATTAAGTTCTGTAACAAGCATTTTTACTTCAAAATTTTTCTTTCGTACTGGAGTGAGTATTAAAAATAATTATAATTTAGATAAAGATACACAAAGTTGTACTAAAGTATTACAAAAAGAAGGATATTCTACAATTGGATTAATTCAAAAAATTAACTTTCTGAAACATATTACTAAAAATTTTCAGAATGAAGATAATACCTATGATTATTATCAAAATCTTTCTCAAGGATTAGGTGATAGAATTATAAAAAAAATTGAATCATTTGATAATAAACCATGGTTTTATTATATCCATATCAATGATTTACATCTTCCAAATTGGCCATCACAAGAATTTGACAAAAAAGAATTTGGGGTTAGCAGATATGAAAGAGTAGTATCTCAAGTAGATTATTGGATAGGAAAAATTCTAAATTCAATTGATAAAGAAAATACAATTGTAATTTTAACAGCAGATCATGGTGAATTTGTTCATTGTGTACAGATTGATGATGAAATTATAAATTTTGAACCTCATTCCAGTCAAAAATTTTTAAGAAAAATTTCCAAAATATTACCAACTAAAGTCAAAAAAAGTATTAGTTTTCATATTTTTGATAGATCTGAAAAACAAACAAATGATAAAAAAATAAAAAAAATGAATTTGGATTTAACAAATTCGCAAAAACGGACACTGTTACATACAAGATCCCAACTTGATCATTATTTACATGATGATTTAATTCATATTCCACTAATTATTTCAGGTCCAAATATTAAGACAGGGAAAATTGATGATATAGCAAGAACAATAGATATTTTTCCAACAATTTTAGATTTACTTCAGATAAAATATAATGAAAATATAGATGGACAAAGTCTAATTCCAATCATAAATGGGAAAAAATTGGCAGAATCTTATGTATACATGGAGAGGGATTTAATGCTAAGACATTCAGAATTAGATGTATGCGGAATTAGAACATCAGATTACAAATATTTTCGAGCAGTGTCAGATTCAACTAAAAAAAATCACCTATATGATTTAAAAAAAGACCCCCTTGAAGAAAACAACATCGCACAAGATGAAATTAAATTAGTAGAAAAAATGGAAATTAAATTAAAAAAAATACATGAAGGAACAATCAAGAAAACAAATAATGACTTAGATGAACATGATGAAAAAATAAAAGAAGAGCTTAGAAAACTTGGCTATTTATGAAAATATAATTAAAAATTAATGTTTGAGCGTTCTCCCAATAACATACTGAATTTATTTGAAAAATCACCAGTAATTTTTGTTCCATCTGAAATAATACTATTTTCAATTATTATCTTTGAATTTATCTCACAATCAGCCATTATAATTGAATTTTTGATTTGACAGTTACTTAGATTTGAATTATCACCAATACTTACGTTGGGACCAATTATTACTGATTTCCCAATAAAACAATTTTTTCCAATTAGTACTGGATCAATAATTTTTGTAGAAGAACTAATTTTTGAATCGTCACCTATCGGAATATTATTTTGATTTTTTACCAAAGTTTCCAAGATTAATTGATTTGCGTGTAAAACATCTTGAGGAGTTCCTGTATCTTTCCACCAACCACTAACGTAATCAAATGTAGGAGTATTGTTGTTAGAAATTAATTTTTGTAATGCTTCAGTGATTTCCAATTCATCTCTCCAAGAAGGTTTAAGATTTTCTAAAATTGGAAAAATTTCAGGGGTAAGAAAATAGACACCAATAACAGCAAGATTTGAAGGAGGAGATTTTGGTTTTTCGATGATCTTAGTTAATACATCATTTTCAATTTTAGCTACTCCAAATTGTGAAGGATTTGAAACCTCTGATAATAATATCAATGCAGATTCATCAGATCTAGAAAAATTTGAAACGTATGATTTGAGTCCTTTTCTTAAAATATTATCACCTAAATAAACAACAAATTTATCGTTTCCAACAAATTCTTTACACAATCCTATTGCATGGGCAATTCCTTTCGGTTGATCCTGAAAAACATATGTTATATTTACACCAAATTTAGAACCATCTCCATAGAAATCTTTTACTTTTCCTGGATATACATCGCCAATAATTATTGCAATATCATTAATTCCAGCATCACGAAGATCTTCCAAAGCATATTGAGACATTGGTTTATTAGCAATTTTCAAAAGTTGTTTTGGTCCAGTATGAGTAAGTGGTCTTAATCTTGTCCCATGACCACCATGTAAAATAATACCTTTCATTTTTGTTACAAAAATCGGTAAAATTTCTCAGTTATAAAGAAAAAGAATTTTGTAATTTGGAAATATATTCGTCTAAACTATCCTCAATTGAGAAAGGTTTAGTGGTCAAAATTGAATTTGCTTTAGATACATCTAAAGAAGAATCAAAGGGTCTTTTAGATTTCCAAGGCATTGTAGCAAGTTTTACTGGATTTAATAAAGAATTATCTAAGTTTAAGTTTTTAACAATTTTTTTGGCAAATTCAAATCTAGAAATTCTTGTTGAGCCAGATAAATGAAAAAATCCTTCTAATTTTCGTGTAATTATTTCAAGAATCATTTTACTTAGATTTGGAACATACGTAGGAGAAGTAATTTGATCATCAAGGATATTTAATTTTTTATTTTTTTGAAGGTTATCTACAATCCAATCAGGAAATGATTTCTTGTAAGAATTTATACCAAATGGAGTGCTTGTTCTAATCACAGACCATTTTGTATTGATATTTTTTACAATTTTTTCCCCAGCCAATTTAGTTTTACCATAATGATTCAAAGGGTTTGGAAAATCAGTTTCAGTGTAATCTCCTTTTATTCCATCGAATACGTAATCAGTTGAAATATAGATTAGAAAACTTTTTAGTTTTTCTGCCTCTTTAGCAATTGTTTCAGTGGATTTTTCATTAATCAAACTAGCTAATTGTTTATCAACTTCACATTTTTCAACATCAGTAAGTGCAGCTAAGTGAATTATAATATCTGGTTGAAATTTTTTAAAAGTTTTTGAAATATCATCTATATTTAATAAGTTGAGTTTTGTTGGAATTCCATATTGTGGTTTTGTATTATTATAACATGAAATAACCGTGTATCCAGATTTTTCTAAATCAAAAACTAATGTATTTCCTATTAATCCAGCAGAACCAGTTACAAGACATTTCATTTTTATCAGTTTATAGTCCAAGGTTGGGGGTGAAGAACTTTTTCATCAATTAATGGTTGCCACCAATGTTTATTTTTCAAATACCAAGTAACTGTTTTTTTTAATGCTTCATCAAAATTATATTTTGGTTTCCATTCAAGTTCTTTTTCAAGTTTTGATGAATCTACAGAATATCGTTTATCATGTCCAGGTCTATCAGGAACAAATTCTATCATTTCATGACTATTGCCCATCAAATCAAGAATTTTTTCAACAATTATTTTATTTGAAATTTCTTCATATGCAGTAATATTGTATACATTACCAGATTTACCTTTCTGAATAATGGATTGTATTGCATCTACATGATCATCAACGTAAATCCAACTTCTAATTTGTTGGCCATCACCATAAATCGGTACTTTAAGATTTTTAGTCGAACGAATGATTGTTTTAGGAATTAATTTTTCTGGAAATTGCATAGGACCAAAATTATTGGTACATCTAGTTGTAATACATTTTATTCCATACGTCCTATAATATGATGAAACTAAATGATCCGCAGCTGATTTTGTTGCAGAATATGGATTACTTGGATTAATTTGAGAATGTTCATTGAAAGATATTCCATTTGCTGCATCCCCATATACCTCATCAGTTGAAATATGAATAAAAAATTTATCATATTTTCTAATTGCTTCTAATAATGAAAAAGTTCCCAGGATATTTGTTTCAATAAAGGGTTTTGGATTAGAAATACTTCTATCAACATGAGATTCAGCAGCAAAATTTACAACAATATCAAAATCTTTAATCAAATTTAAAATAATATTTTCATTTTTAATATCATCTTTGATAAATTGGTAATGTGGGTTATTGTGTAAATTTTGTAAATTTTCTTGATTTGAACCAATAGAAAGATTATCAAGATTTGTAATATGGGATTCAGTATTGTTTTCTAAATAACTTTTGATAAATGTACTACCTATGAAACCAGAGCCTCCACAAACTAGAATTTTCATGATAACAAATTTGGTGTTTATTATTTAACTTTAATTAATAAAAAATATAATTAAGAAAAACCACTATCCTGGTTTTTTAAGAGAGGAAGATTTTTGTCTTTTTCTGAAATAATAGGTTCAGATATAGGCCAAGAAATATTTAATTCAGGATCATTCCATATAATACCACTATCAAATTCAGGAAAAAAGTTCGAATTAACCTTGTACATGACATATGCATCATTACTTAAAACACAAAATCCATGTGCAAATCCTTCTGGTATGTAAAGTGATTTGTGATTAATATCTGAAAGCTTTTCAGAAACCCATTTCATATAAGTTGGGGAATTTTTTCTTAAATCAACTGCAACATCAAAAATTTCACCTTTTAAAACAGATACAAATTTTGCTTGTGCTTTAGGATTTTTTTGAAAATGTAATCCACGTAAAACATTCTTTTTAGAATAAGAGAAATTATCTTGGACGAATTTAGTAACTATATTATTCTCTTCAAAAACTGATTGATGAAAATTTTCAAGAAAGTATCCACGTTCATCTTTAAAAGATTTTGATTCAATTAAAATCACATCTAAAATATTTAATTTTTTGAAATTGAATTGCATAAAAATTTATCAATATTATAAGATAAATGTGTTTTAATTATAAATCAAAACATTAATCTAAGAAAATGTGTAAATAAATATTTTATTTTTAAATTAAAAATCTTGGAGTTTATAATCAAAATTCCTATTAAAACAAGAACTTTGCTTAAGAAATCCCACTTAATGAATTTTAGAAAAATCGGTTGATAAAAGAATTTTAATCAAAAATATGTACAAATTAAAATTATTCTAGAGGTGTAAAATATCACTGATTTAATAAATTATCTAATGTTAAATTCATCATATCATCTAATTCTGAAGATGATTAGTAATCACCACCATAATCGTCTTCATTTGGAAAATTAAAATCATCAAATTTACTTAAAAATAAATTATTTAAAATAGTAAATATAGAAATTTCATTTAGCATCATAATTTACATAAAAAACAGATATTACCTAAACATCAGCTTGTTTGAAATAAACAAATTGATTCACCATATGATTTAATTCATCATATTTTTGGTACAAGGAAATTTTCTATTTTAATATATTATTATTTGAAAACATTAGTCCTAGAAAAGTAAACTAATTTAATTATTATTAGAATAAAGTAAAAAAAGATTCAAAAATTATTTCTGTATTTTGTCAATTCGTAATAAAACTTGACTTGCTCCAGTTGATGCCAAATAAGTGTATTGAACATCTTTTTCTTTAATAAATTCCATAAATGCTTTATGTTCTCCTTTCTGCCAATTAGGGTAATTAAAATATTCATCAAAGGTGATTATTGTCCCATTCTGTATTCTATCACCAACTAAATCTAAAACTGTTTTTGTTGAAGAATAAATATCACAATCAATATTTAAAAATGCAATATTTTCATCATTATTTTTTAAAAATTCTGGAATTGATTTATCAAACCAACCTCGATGTAAAACAACATTCTTTTTTACTTGTGGCAACTCTCCATGACTATTCCATGCATTTTTTGAAAAACCATTGTATATTTCAGGAACACCTTCAAAACTATCAAAACCGTGGATTTTTTTAGTATCTATTCTATTTGCAATATAATTTATTGAATGACCTTTCCAAACTCCAAATTCTAAATATGATCCTTTTTCAGATATACAATTTAAAGCATAATCCATAAATCCATTTTTATTTCTGAACATTTTAGCTTCATGCATATGCTCTTGAAAAAATTTTAAAGATTCTTCAGTTGCAATATTTTGTAATTGATAATACAAATTATGTTGTTTGTTTGTAATTAATCCAGCATGCCATTCTCCAAATGATATAATAGATTTTTTAAATTTGTTTACTTTTTGAAGCATACGGTGACAATTTAAAATAATTATATAATGTTTTATGAGATCGCATATCTAAATTTTCAAGTAAAATATTATAGAATTTTTCTTAGGAATGGTTAATTATAAGAACTTCTTTTTTTAGATGAATTTGGAAAATAATGTTAAACCATTAGTTAGTATTATAATTTTAAACTATAATGCTGGAGAATTATTAATAAATTGTGTAGAATCAATTCTAAAATCAGATTTTAAAAATTATGAAGTGATAGTTGTAGATAATAATTCTAATGATAAAAGCCATTTAGATTGTAAAAAAAAATTTAAAGAGATAAATCTAGTTGAAAATTCTGAAAATTTTGGTTTTTGTGAAGGAAACAACATAGGTATTAGAGATGCAAAAGGAGAATTCATAATAATAATAAATCCTGATACAACAATAACACCAAATTGGATTAATGGTTTCTTAGATGCATTTCAAAACTATGGTGATGGAATTTATCAACCTAAAATAATTTCCCTAGAAGATAAAAAAACAATTTTGAGTACAGGTAATATGATTCATTTATTTGGATTTGGATTTGCAAGAGATAAAGGAAATAAAACTACTAAACATTATGATAAAGTAGAAAAAATAACTTATTCATCTGGAACATGTATTTTCACTACAAAAAAACTATTTGAAAAAGTAGGTATGTTTGATCCATTTTTATTTCTTTATCATGATGATTTAGATCTTAGTTGGAGAGCATCGTTACAAAAAATAGATTCATTTTATGTGCCCACAGTGACTGTTTTTCATAAAGAAAGTTATAATTTTCAATGGAGTAGCAAAAAATTTTTTTGGTTAGAGAGAAATAGAAAATATTGTATTTTAACACATTTTTCTAAAGAAACTCAAAAAAAAATGTCAACACAATTATTTTTAACAGATCTTCTTGTGTGGACATTATATTTTTTAAAAGGATTTCTTTGGGTAAAAATTAAAGCAGAATTAGATATTATGAAAAATAGAGAGATAATTGATAAAAAATATTTAGAAATTGAAAAATCAAAATTAGTTTCAGATAAAGAAATAATACAAAAATTTTCAGATGAAATTTGGATTCCTACAGATATAACAAATAATTTTTCAAGTAAATTATTTAATACAATATTAAAAAAGCTTTCAAAAAAAGCTAGAATTAAAATTAATCTGAGTTAGTCTAAAAATCTCTAAATTCATTAGATAAAATTGAATACAAATTTGCATCTACATATTTTCCATTTTGAATAAAATGATTTCTTGAAATTCCATCTTTTTTCATGCCTAATCTTTCAACAAGTAAGGCTTGTCCATTATTATTTACATTAATTATACTATAAATTTTATTTAATTTCAGGTCATTAAATGTAAATTGTAGTAAAAGTTTTTCTGATTCTAATGCTGTTTTTCCATCCCAAAAGTTTGTATCCCCAATAATTATTCTTAAAAAAGCATTTTTTTTATTTTTATCAATTTTTTGTATTCCACAAATACCAATTATTTGATCCGAATTTTTTTCAATTATAGAAAATAAAATATTTTTTTCATTAACATGGTAAAGAGGATAAATTTTTTTTACTTCTTCTAAAGTTAAATTACATTCAGAATCATCAAGAAATTTAATAATATTTGAATCCGATAACCATTTAACTAAAAATGAATATGTTTTTTCTTTCATTGGTTCCAAATACAAATTTTTTCCCATTATAGTATTGATTTTCATATTAAACTCAAATCATTAATTAGTTATTAATTATTTTACATCAAAAAATTTCTAATTATATGTAGAAACCCATCTTACCAATCTATCCATTACAAACATTCCATCCCAAGGATTTTCGTAAGTACTCATAGAACCAATAGTAGGAGAACGATCACCACCTTGAAGTGAAAGTTTATCGATTAATTTTAGGCGTTTTTCTTTATTCATCATTATTCCAACGGTTTGGATTTTTTTGTTATTGGATGTAGTCAAATTCATAGCATCAGAAATTGGTTTGACAAAAACTACTCTTGAAAAACAAGGCTTTGCCAATGTATTATCACTTGAAACAATTATAGTCCAACTTGTGTCTTTTGATGAAAAAACAGTTCCAGAAAATTCATTTTCTGAGCGTATTTCATGTATTTCCATAGCTTTTGATTCTGAAATAGGTTTTTTTGGAATTAATTTATTCACTTGTTCCATTGCTATAGAAAGTTTTTTTCCAAACGAGTTTAGAATTGTTATATCATTTGTTTCAATAAAAATAGTATGAGGAGATGAACATGCATTTTGGTCAAAAATTGAGATATCAAATGCTAGTTTTACAGGTAGATCAGATTTAGAAACAGCTTCTTCATCTAATATTACATACGAATATTTTGGTCCAAAAACAATATCTTCACAAAATGGTTTTTTTGGAAGAGAAATAATTGATGATACAGCATCTAATCCACCCCAGATAATTCTAACATCAGCTTCTTCTGAAATTAATTTTTGATTTTTTTCATCATCTTGTTCTAAATATATTAGAGATATTGTTTTTACAATATCTTCTCCGGATAATTTTTTTGTTTTTGTTTTCTGCAATATATGTATCAATTCTAATAGGTTTTCATAATTTGATGGTGATTTAATCAAAGAAACATTTTTGGTTATTAATGCTTGAATTATTGAAATAATACCAAGCTCATCAACATTTCCAGCAATCCAATGTACTGAAAGACCCCTAGGTTGAACATGATATAATTTATCACCACCTTTGTCAAGTTTTACAAAATTATCTAATATCAAATAATTTCCACGTAAAGATAGTTCTAATTCTCTTTGTAAATTATCTCTTTTAAAAAAGTCAGAAAGATGTTTTATTGTTGAAGCAAAATTAGAATTTGAATTTGATATAATAGAATTTCCAAATGCTTCAATGAAATCCAACATATCATTTGTATGGATATCATGTAACCAATCAATCATATTTTGTAAATCTATGATGAGATTCTGAGGTGAATCAATTAATTCATCAAATTGTTTTCCATTATGAAAAATTAGCTTACATTTCAAAAGTATCACCACATCCAGCAAGATCCGCAGTTTTAAGCCTCTCTAAAAATTTGAAACAAATTCCTTTTCTACCACATTTACAACAATCAATTCCAACTACTTTGCCTATATCATCAGTTAATATTGAAACACCTGGATAGCTATGAGGAACAGGAGTAAGAATTTGAATAAAACCTCTATTTCCAGGTTCAACAACCTCAAGAGTATGAATATCACGTATAATAATATGAGAATATCGAGGTACATGTTTGAATCCATATTTACAATCAGGATAAATTGTACCTAGTTGTTCTACTAATCCGTAAAAATCAATAACGTTATCTAGATCCGTTTGAAAAAAATTGGAAACTTTTTCATTAAATTCTGTTTTAGTGATTTTAATATTTTGTAATTTTTTCCATCCTCCTGAATGTAAAATTATAGGTTTGTTTAATTTTGAAAAGAATTTTTGTATATTTTGATCATCTTGATATTTTTCAATTATTAAATAAAGAATCCATGTAAATCCAAAAAAAGCATAGTTAATGGTATTTTGAAATTTAATTTCATTTAATTTTTCAAAATCTAAACTCAAATCTGTTTTTAATAAAAAATCGATAGTTTTCATAAATGGGGTTAATCCTCTAACTGCAGATGATCTTGAGGACATTTCATCACCAGAATCAACATTATCTTTTGATTCAAGAATGAAAAAAGATTTTCTATCTTTTCCTATAAAATTTGATAAAATAGAAATAATTATTTTCTGTTGACGTTCAGAGGTAATTTTATCAATAAGAATGGTACTAGGAGTATTTCCAGTAGTTGAGCTAGAATGTACGGTTTTTATTATATTATCTCTATCTACAGAAGATAATTCTAATTTTTTAAAAATACTAGATGGGATAAATGGAATTTCGTTAAGAGAGAATTTTTCATGTGGGTTAAAATTTTTTTTGATACAAAATTCTCTAAAACGTTCTGAATTCTCATAATGAAAAATAATAGATTCAGACATAGCCTCTAAAAATAAATTATCAGATTCTATTGATTCAGTGAATGGTTCCATTGAGAGTAATCGATCGATTGAATTCATCATTTATTGAAAAGTTTTTAGATCATTAATATGGGTTATTACAGTTTATTACGAAGTAATTTACCTTGATCATTTTTTGGTAATTTATCTAAAAATTCGATAATTTTTGGGATTTTATAGTTTTCAAGTTTACTCTTACAAAATGAGTAGATTTCGTTATCTTTCAGTTTGATTCCATTTTTAGTAACAATATAGGCTTTAATGATTTGACCTAATAATTTATCAGGAATACCTTTTACTGCAACATCATCAATTTCATCTATTAGTTTTAAAACATCTTCAATTTCTTTAGGAAAAACTTTTTCGCCACCTACATTTATCAAATCATCTTTTCTACCAACCAAAAAAAGATAACCATCTTTATCAAAATAACCAATATCACCAGTATGTAGCCAGTTATTTTCAAATTTTTGTTCATTTTGAATGTTTTTCCAATAACCTGGACTTACATGATCGCCTTTGATGAGTATTTCACCATGTTCCAATGGTTTACATTCATTAGAATTTGTAATAATTTTAATTGTTACTCCAGATAATGGTTTTCCAACAGAATTAATTTTTTCGTCATGTTTTTTGTATAAATGAAATGTAGAACGTGATGCTTCAGTTAGACCATAATAAGTATACAACTTTTTCTTTTCTAAAATTTCTAAAAGATCATTGGTTAATTCATTAGGCATTGGTGAACTATTTGTTAAAATATAACGAATAGAATTAATAGAATTTTGAAATTCTGATTTGTAATTATTCATAATTTGTTGAAATGTAGTTGGTGTTGATGCAAAAGAAGTAGCAGAATAATCTTTGATTGAAGAAATAATTTTAGGCATATTTAGAGTATTTTTATGTAGAATTACTGTTCCACCTGATTTAATTATACAATTTAAACAACCTAATCCAAAGGAATGAGACAGTGGTAATGAAATTACATCTATATCATTTTCAGTAATTTTTAGAAAAGAACTTACTCGATTTACAGTATTTTCTACATTATTATGAGAAAGTTGAACAGCTTTTGGAATCGATGTAGTTCCAGCAGAAAAAAGTATCATAGCAATAGATGTAGGTTCATTTTCCGTATGAAAATTAGTAGTGTTTTCAAAAGAAAACGATTCTATATCTAAGAATTTATAATTTGGTATAATTTTTGTTCTAAGTAATTTTTTTTTTAAAATTTTATTACTAATAATTAAAGAAGGATTAATCAGTTTAAGCTGATGTATAAGATTTGAATCAGATATTGAAGGAGAAATTATGTGACAGATATTTCCTGATGCCAATATTCCAAAATACGAAATTACAAAATCAATACTATTTGATAAAAAAAGAGAAACAATTTTTGGTGAATTAGTTTTTAAAAAATTTGCTAAGGAAAATGATTTACTAGTTAAATCTGAATAAGATATTTTAGTATCCTCAAAAACAATAGCAGATTTTGTTGGAAATTTTTCTGTTGAATTTAAAAGAAAATTAGTTATCATTCTTTTTTTTCTTAATTAACTCTAAAGCAGATTTTGCTGAAGAAATTGAAATAATTTCATCAGTTTCAAATTGAATGTTAAATTGATCTTCAATTTCAGATGTTAAATTTACGTGTGAAAATGAATCCCAATTTTCATAATCAGATTGTTCTCGATTTAAATCAAAATCATTTTCAGTTTCAGGAAATATTTTAACAAAAATTTCTTTTATTTTGTCTTCATCAGTCATCTTTCTCAAAAATATTAGTAGCATTGATAAATCTTCTCATTTAATTAATTGTAGATAATGAAAAAGGGTATTGGAATAGATCTTGTTGAGATCAATAGATTCAGAAAGAAAAATTTTGATTCAAATCAAATATTTTATGAAAAAATTTTCACAAAAAATGAAATAGAGTATTGTTTAAAATATAAAGATCCTTATCCACATTTTGCAGGTAAATTTGCTGCAAAAGAAGCAATTATCAAAGCAACAAATGAAAAAATTAAATTAAATCAAATTGTAATAAAAAATAATTTAAATGGATTAGAAGTAATGATAAAAAATACAATAAATCCTGAAATATTAATTTCAATTTCACATGAAAAAGACTATGCGATAGCTATGTGTACAGTCAAACTTGATATGTAAAATATATTTTAATGTCACATCTTTTTAGTTAAGAACATATCATGAAAGTTGTCAATGTAAATTCAAAAATTAAAGAAAGACTAACGGAATCTGGATTATTAGATGAAATGAGTAATTTAGAGGCATGTGATTTTTTAGTCATTGTTGAACATGATGAAAAAATTATAGGTGCAAGTGGAATTGGTGGAAAATTACATGTGAATACATTGATAGTTCAAGATAAATTTAGAAATAAAGCAATTGGTGCATTATTACTAAAAGATGTAATCAAAGAAGCTAAAAAACGAAAATATTCATTTATTACTGCATCAAGAGATCCTGAAAATCTAAATGCAGTTAGATTACATGATTTCTATAAATTACTACCAATTTTCCAAGTAAAATATAGAGAACAATTTACAAGAGATGTAATTTTTCTAAGTTTTAATAAAAAAGGAGATATTATTGGGAAATTATTGATGTTTTTTAATTCAAAAATAGGTACAGCTGTTTTAGTTACTTCTATGAAAGTTCTAAAAAATTCTTTATTTAAAAAAATATTAACATATTCCCCTGAAGAATTTCCTGAACCAGACATATGTTTTTCAATAAAGAATTTTGAAAAAATCAAGAGAAATTACGTATGAAATGAATTTATTCTATAGGAAAAATATTGTTTTATGAATATACTTGGAATAGATTTTGAAGAATGGTTTCATCCTGAACTAATTAAACCATTTATCAAAGATCATCAAAAAGAATTTAAAATTTCTAAAGGAATTAAAAAAATTCTAGATTGGTTAAACAATAATGAAACATTTGCAACATTTTTTGTCGTAGGAGAAATTTTTGAAAAATATCCAGAAATGATTGATTTGATTACAGAAAATGGACACGAAATAGGTTTTCACACAATGACTCATAAAAAATTACATGAAATAAAATCAAAAGAAAATTTTGAAAAAGAGTTAGAAGAATTTAGAAAAATAGTAAGAAAAAATATCAAAGGATTTCGTGCACCAACTTTTTCACTGGATTCTTCAACATCATGGGCAATCGATTCGTTAAAGAAAAATGATTATGTATATGATAGTAGTATTGTTCCAGCAAAAACAAAAATGTACGGGATACCAAATGCTGAAAAATTCCCATATCAAATTTCATCAAATTCATTAGAGAGTATAGATCCCAAATCAAATTTGTGGGAATTTCCAATAATGAGAACAAAAATTTTTGGGAAAAAAATTCCTACTGGAGGAGGATTTTTTTTAAGAACTATACCATTAAAAATTATTCAAAGATCTATTAATCAATATGAAAAACATGAAAAACCGGCTACATTTTATATTCATTCTTGGGAATTAGTACCAGAATACATGCCAAGATTAGAGTTACCTAAAAAAGAAAAATTTGTCACTTATCATAATTTAGATAATGCATTTGAAAAAATGGATAAATTATTGAAAAACTTTGAATTTACTTCATTTGATAGATATATTTCAAGAATGAATAATTGAGCAGGTTTAAACTTTAGAAATATACTAAATTATACAATATTGAGTGAAGGTATAAAGATGAGTACGGAGTTGGAAAAAAGTTGAAAATTGCAATTGGTCTTCCAGCATTTAATGAAGAAAAAAACATAGGTAAAATTATTGCTAAGTTATTGGAAAAATCTTATTCGGTAATTGTATGTAATGATGGTTCTTCTGATAGTACAGGTTTAATTGCAGAAAAAATGGGTGCTGTTACCATCAATCATAAAAGAAATTTAGGATATGGTGCATCTATACAAAGTTTATTCAATAAAGCAAAAGAAGAAAATGTAGATATTTTGGTTACATTTGATTCAGATGGACAACATTCAATTGATGATATAGAAAAAGTTCTAAAACCAATTTTAGATGATTCTGCTGATTTAGTGATTGGTTCACGTTTTTTAGATAAAACAATAGAAAAAATTCCAAAATATAGAAAAATTGGAATTAAAGCAATTACAAAATTATCATCTGTAGGTTCAAATCAAAATATACAAGATTCTCAAAGTGGTTTTAGAGGATACAATAAAACATCTTTAGAAAAAATTTCACCATCAGATAACGGAATGGGAGTGTCTACCGAGATTTTAATTAAAGCTAATCATTCAAAATTACGAATCAAAGAAGTTCCTATCAATATTAGTTATGAAGGAAATACTTCTACACATAATCCTGCAAGTCATGGAGCATCAGTAATTCTTAGTACCATGAAATTTATTTCATTAGAACATCCATTGAAATTTTATGGAATTCCAGGTATTATTTTACTTACAATAGGATTATTTTTTATTGTTTGGACATTACAAGAATTCAGTTTATCAAGAAAAATCATTACAAATATTGCATTAATTGCAATAGGTACATCAGTTTTGGGTATGGTTTTTATGATGACTTCAATAATTTTGTACTCTATGGTTAGTTTAGTAAGAGAACGTAATTGATTTAATGATTAAAAATTTTAAGAGATGTAAAATATGTTCAATGGTAGGAAAAAATTAAGTAAACATTTTGAAAAAATAAAAGATCTTGCATCGATTGGAGTAGCAAATGTAGCAGCAATGGGTATTTCTGCAATTTTCTTTCTATACATTGCATCATTAATTGGAGAAGCAGGTTATGGAAATCTAAGTTATTTATTTGCTATCGGTAACATTGTAGGCAATATTGCATTATTGGGTTCAAATGATGTATTAGTTGTATACAGAGCAAAAAATATTAAAATTCAATCAACAATTTTCCTGATTGTAGTTATAGCTTCTATAGTAGGTTCTATTGCAACATATGTATTCATAGAATCTATAGAAGTAAGTTTATTTATTCTTGGAATGGTAATTTTTACTTTAACAATTCATGAAGTTTTAGGAATTAAAAATTTTAAAATGTATTCTTTTTATATTATTATACAAAGGATTATAGGAATTTGTTTAGCATTAATTTTATATTTTTCAATTGGACTTGAAGGAATAATTTTAGGATATGCTTTAGGGTATTTACCTTTTGCAATTTTTGGATACAAATCATGTAGAAATGTTCCAATAGATTTTCAAATGATCACAACACGGAAAAAATTCATTGCTAATAGTTATGCTAAAGCATTAATGAAAACATTTAGCACTCAATTAGATAAAATAATAATTTTTCCATTATTTGGTGCCGCATTATTAGGAAATTATTCTTTAGGATTTCAAATCTTTGCATTAATGACGATATTGCCTGGAATAATTTATCAATATATTCTACCACAAGAATCAAGTGGAAATAATCAATCAGGATTAAAAAAAATTGCAGTAATTTCATCAATTATTGTATCTATTTTAGGATATTTTCTATCACCAATAATTCTTCCACAATTATTTCCAAAATTTAATGAATCAATTGAAATTATTCAAATTATGAGTATTGCGTTAACTCCATATACAATTTCAGCCATGATAATGTCAAAATTATTAGCTAATGAAAAAATCATGAAAGTTGTAATAGGTCAAGGTATTATTTTAGTAATATTAATTGGAGGAATTTTTGTTTTAAAAGAAGAATTTAGCATTTTGGGTGCTGCAATGTCATTTACAATAAGTAATTTTATTGGGGCATTTTATTATTTCAAAATTTCAAAAATTTCATTATTAAAAAATAATTTGTGATAAAAGAAATAAGAATTAGTAAATAATTTGAGATGTAAATATAATGCTTAATATCCCTGAGAGAAAAACAAGAATTTATTTTCCATTTTTATGTATTTTATTAGTTGGATTAGGTCTAAGAATATTTTATTTTCCATATAATTTACCGCTAACATCTGATAGTATAGACTATTTCAGATATGCAACTGAAATTGTTATTTTGGGACATTTACCTACTACATGGACTCCAATTAATAATGGATGGCCAATATTTCTTTCATTTTGGTTTTCAATAATAAATTTAGAAAATTCTTTTGACTATATGCAAGTACAACGTGCTATCTCTATAATCCTATCTAGTTTAATTACAATTCCAGTTTATTTTTTATGTAAGAGGTTTTTTGATAATAAATTAGCATTAGTAGGTGCTGCATTATTTGCTTTTGATCCTAGAATAATTTTAAACTCAACATTAGGAATAACTGAACCATTATTCATTTTGCTTGGAGTAACATCATTAGTAATTTTTTTAAAATATGATAGAAAATCAATAATAATTTCATTTATGTTAGCTGCAATGTGTACAACTGTAAGATCTGAAGGGGTTTTCCTTTTTTTGACTTTGACAATATTATTTTTTGTAAAATATAGAATCTCAAAAAATATCGTGAAAACATATTTGCCTAGCATGGTAATATTTTTTCTAATTCTAGTACCAATAATGGATTATAGAATTGACATTACTGGAACTGATGGAATTTTTCTGCGTGCATCAGGTGAAGCATCAAGTATCTTATCTGATGCAAATCAATCAGGAACAAATAGAATTTCTGAAGGAATTGGACTCTTTTTGAAATATCTTGGATGGATAATGATACCAAATTTTTTGATATTTTTACCATTAGGTGTAATTCAATTTTTAAGAAAAAGAAACAAGGATACAAATTTTATTATTATTTTAACAATAATTTCATCTATTCCAATTTTATATGCATATATTGTTCAAGCTCAAGATACAAGATATTTTTATTTTCTTTTCCCAATTTTTTGTTTAATTTCATTATTTTCTGTAAAAAGTTTCTTATCAAAAATAAAAAGGAAGAATTTACTAATAGTTATTTTAATTGTTGGAATTTTTGTAGCATCAATTAGTTTCTATGAATATAAAAAAATAAATTTTGATGATGAAAAAGAAATGTATGAGATTGCAAAAATCACAAAAAGTATTGTAAATGGTGTTAATTATCATCCTACAGAAACGGCATACATAAGATCTTCTGAAATTCCAGAAAAATGGCCATTTATCTTTCATGATGAAATGTATAAAATTAAAATAATTCAAACAAATGATTTTAACAATTTGGAAAATTTTATTTTAAAATCAAAAAATAAATTAACACATATTATTATTGATAAAAATGAAAAACTTCCAGAATTTTTAAAAACAGTTTTTTCTAATGAAGAAAAATATGAATATTTAGAAAAAGTATTTGATTCAAAAGATGAAGGATTTAAACATCATGTGAAAATTTTTAAAATAAATTTTCAAAAATTTAATAACATTGAAAATTAAATCAATGAACTAATAATGCAAAATCCTAAGTTTTGAAGGTAAAATTCAATTAAAAATTTGAAATTAAGTGATTTTATCAATGAATATAGAATAGATTTAATATTAAAAATTAAAAAGGAATTTTAAGGATTAAAAAATGATGTATGTATGAAAACAAATTTTGAAAAGACTAAAACAGTAGAACATCCTCAAGAATCTCTATCACCAAAAAGTGGAGGGAAAAAAGATTTCACACAATCTGAATTTGAAGAATTTATACTAGAATCAGGAGCTGTTGGATCATATATGATCTTTAGATCAGAAAATAAAGATGATGAGATGGGCATAGATGAATTATAAATAATAAAATTACAAAATAATTAAAATTCAGAAATGTGGTGAAGAGAAAAAATGGAAATCAATCAAATAGAAATTGAAAAAGTAATGAAAAAAGTATATTATGAATTTGATACTGAAGTTTCCTATAAAATATGGGTAAAAAACTTTGCACAAAATTTGGAAAATATTTGGGCAGAATCATCTGCAAAAATTTTAGAAAATGAAAAAATTGATAAAAAAACTGTAATCGTTATTGGACGTGGTCCTTCATTAAAAAAACACAATCATTTAAAAAAATTACTTGACAGTAATTTTAAAGGAGCCATTATTTGTACCGATGGTGCTTTAATTACAACATTAAAAGAAGGAATAACACCAGATAGATTTCCAAATTTTTATGTAGTAACTGTTGACCCTAGAACTGAAACAATAAAATTCTATAATAACGAAATAGTTATGAAATATGGAAATAAGATTAAAGGAATTTTTTCAACAGTTTCCAATCCAGAAACAGTAAACAAAGCTAGAAAAATAGGAATGGAAATTTTTTGGTTTCATAGTCTTGTTGATTTTAATGATGGAGAAAAATCATTTAATCAAATTTCTGCATTAATGACAAGAGCTAAAAATCATGAAAATGGATTACCAGCTATTCAAACTGGAGGGAATGTTGGAACATCTTCATGGTTTCTTGGTTGGAAAATTCTCAATTGCCATACAATAGTTTTAATTGGAATCAATCATGGATGGGAGGAAACAGACTCATGGGAAACAATCATGACACATAATGGAATGTGCAAATTATTAGAAATAGATAAGAAAAGTGAAACATTTGATAAATTATTTCCTAAAATATACAATCCAGATTTTCATTGCTATTGTATTTTAGATCCTATTTTTCAATATTATAGTGCAGGGTTGAAAGAGTTTATTTCAAGATCTCCAGAAAATATTAAAACAATTAATGCTACTGAAGGTGGTTGTATTTTCGGTAAACGTATTGAATCTATGAAATTTGATGATTTTCTAAGCAGTAAAAAATGAAATGTATAATTATGTCTAAATTTGAGTTATAAGAAATGAAAGTATTATTTGTGGTACCAGAAATCCGGCTAGATGGAGAACCATATAGCATTCCATTATGGGCAGGTGTTTTAGCGTCAATTGCAACAAAGAAAGGAGCTCAAGTAGGAATTCTTGATTTAAATGCACTTAGAATGAATTATGGTGGAAAACTTGTTCCAAATGAAAAAATTGCAGAAGAGGTATCAAGTGAAGATTGGGACGTTATTGGAATTGGGGGTTTAACAACTACATATTCTAGAATGAAAGAAATTATTCCAATATTAAGAAAATTCAGTAATGATTCAATTATAATTGCGGGAGGAGGATGGATTACGTATAATCCAAATGAAATTATGGAGTTAATTCCAGAAATTGATTTAGCATGTATTGGTGAAGGTGAAATTACTTTTGAAGAAGTTTACGATCAAATACGATCAAATACAAATGATTTTGAAAATGTAGCAGGTCTTTGTATTAGAAAAGACAACCAATTTATTTTTACTAAACCAAGAGCCTTAATTCCTGATCTAAATATGGTTCCATATCCAGCTTATGATTTGTATGAATTAGATATTTATTTTAATTATTCTTCTTTGCCATATTCTGTTGATTCTATTAATTCAGAAAGAAGAATTAGTGTGGTTTGGGAAAGAGGTTGTCCAAGAGGATGTACATTTTGTTCTCATAATGGAATGTCAAGAATCGATTTACAAAACATTTACGGAAGTGGAGATAGAAAAGAAGGGGAAAAACTAGTTAGAATTTCAGATAAGGAAAATGATACTTTTCAATTACCAGCTAGGTGGCCAACCCCCAGATATGCTGTAGATAATGTAAAGATGTTACATGAAAAATATGATTTAGATTTTCTTACAATTAGTGATGAAAACATGACAAGTAATGCAAAATGGACAAATGAATTTTGCAGAATATACAAAGAAGAAGGTCTAGATGAGATAGTAAAATGGGGAACTCTAGGTGATGCTCCTAGTGTTGCAACTAAACCTGAATTAATTAAAACAATGAGGGATGCTGGATGTTCATATATTTCATTTGGGTTTGAATCTGCATCAAATAAAGTATTAAATGAAGATATCAAAAAAGGACAAACACAAGATCATTTGCAGAAAACAATTAATGCAATCAGAGGTTCAGGTTTAACTCCAATTGCAACTTTTATGATTGGTAATGCTCATGAAAACATCAATGATTTAATGGAAACGGTTGATTTTTGGATAAGAAATAAAATTACTGTAAATCCATTTATCTGTACACCATATGTAGGAAGTCCAATTTTTTATGAATACAAAGATAAAGTTTTACAACAATATGATGAAAGAATCAATATTTTGAAACGAAATGAAGAAGAAAATAAAGAAATTCTTCATAAAGTTAGACTTGAGGCCATGGATAAATTCATGAAAGAATGTGGAAATGCTACAGATTATACTGCTACAATTAGTGAATACTTTACAATAGCAGAACTATTTGCATTAAAACAATTTATGTACAAATATGACACTAGAAGAATGTTGCAAATGGCTCATCAAAGATATGACCAAACAGGATTAGAAGAATGGAATCATGATGAAAAATGGTCAAAATATTGTCAAATTTGTAATTCACGAAAAATATGTTCTTTAACACAATAAGTATTTAAAACAAATAGATATAGATTCACTTTGAAAAATATTTCAATCATCACTCAACATGATATTGTAGCAGATAATGGGAGTACAGTTAGACCAAAATGGCAGATTAAAGCATTAGAAAAAAATGGATATAATTATGCAAAAATAGTTGATAGATTTACTAAATCAAAGATAAATGAAGTATCAAAAACTCTTATTCATGCACATCAGTTTTCTGGAAGATTATTAGAAAATGAAAAATATTTTGTTGATATTCATGGTTTAGAGCATATTCAATCTAAAAACCTCTCTGGAGGATATTCAATTACATCATGGAAGAAATATGGATATATTGCAAAATCAATTTTTTATAAAAAAGTAGAAACAAAATTATTCAAAAATGCAGTTCATTTGATCTGTTCAAGTGAAGATATTCAAGAAAAAGTACAAAAAATTCAAAATTCTACATTAATTAGAAATGCAGTTTTTGTAAATGAGTTTTTTCCTACAGATAACTCAGAGTTGGAGGTTGTTTTAGTAGGACCATTTCTACCAGGTACAATAAATTATGCAGGTTTAGAAATTATTTTAAAAATTGTTAAGAAACATCCTAAAATAAATTTTAAATTTATTGGAAAAACGAATGAATTTTTTAGACATCAATTAAATTATAAAAATACAGAATTTTTAGGAATTGTTGAAGATTATAAAAATACTCTAAGAAAATTTAGTGTTCTATTTGCACCATATCCAAATCATGCAAAATATTTAGGCTCAAAAAATAAATTTTTAGAAGCAGCAGCTTGTAAAATGCCCATCATCACTACATCTTCAGGAGCAGTAGATTTTAGAAATGATTTATTATTAATTGGAGACACCACAAATAAAATTTCAGATTCATTAGAAATGTTAATGGATGAAAATACAAGAAAAGAATATGGAAATAAATTAAGAAAAGAAATTGAAGAAAAATACAATACAGATATTGAAGTTAAAAAATTAATTAAATTATATAATGAGTACACTAACTAAAAATTAAATATTTAGTTTTGAGAAAACTGTTTTAGCAATTAATTTAAAAGAATTTTCATGTGTCTCAAAAAACTTTAGGAAATTTTCATTTGTTTGATCAAAATTATTATTATTTCTTTGAATTGAGGATAATACCAACCCATCTTTAATCATTGAAAAATAAGGAACAGATATTGATTGGTTTTCATATGCCTGCATTAATGCATTAAATTCTCTGTTATTAAATTTAAAATTATTTAATGAATTTTTAATTATTTTTGGTAAATCAGTCAAAGTATTAACTTTTGAAACCATTGATAAATCATCATAATAATCATTAGAGAATAAAATTACTGGTTTTTTATAAAAAAGTGCTTCAAATCCAGTACCACCGGAAATTGATATAATGCCTTTGCTTTTTGAGATTAAAAGTTGAGAATCAACATCTGGATGTACAAGTTTAACATTAGGTAGATCAATTATTTTTTGATAGTCATCAATAGATCTCCATAATTTGATTTTTTGTATTGGATGTTCTTTTACATATAATATATAATCTACAGGAATAGATCTTGCTATATTTTCAATTAATCCTATTTGATTACTATAAAATGGAGAATCAGTAAGTATTCTAGCTTCAGGCTCACTTTGTAATGGAAAATAAAGAAATGAATCATCTTCTATAGATTTGATAGATTTAGTATCAAGGAATTGTTTTCTTCTTTTAATTTTACGATTAGATTCAATTCTATATTGAATCATTCGGGATTTAGTTTTACCATAATTTGTGTAAATTGGTTCAGGGTCATTTGTAAGTCTTTTTTTGTAATGATATAATTTTTGAGAAAAAGTAGTAATCCCATTATCAAAATTTGATTGAACATTCATTGTTTCTTTCAAATTATATTGTTTGATGAAATCTTCATCAAATTTCTGTGATGAATCATCATAATTTTTAACAAGTTTCTTATATTCATGAGAAATTTCTTCACTAAAGAGATTATCAGTAATTATTATTTTATTATGAAGATAACCAGTTGTGGGCATTAAAATTTTAATTCCCATACTTTTTGCTAATTTAAAAAGAAGTAAATTTGAAACATTTTCACCAACTGGTTGTGAAAGAATCATTTTAGGTTTAAATTTCTCTAAAATATCAATAAAAAATGAAATAGAATGTTCAATAATCGATAAAATTTCATTTCTTGTATATTTATGAAAATATGTATAAAATTTATAAAAATATCTTTCAGTTAAAATATCCAACCAAAGATTAAGATCATATTTATTCTCAAATTTTTTCAGATTTTCTAAAGTATATGATGATTTTCCAATATAACAATCTGGATAATAAAATAATTTTTTAAATGGAGTAAATTGTTGGTTTTGGAAAAAATCAAGATCAGATTTGGCAGCAACAACCCCAATAAAATCAAATTTATCTAATTTAGATAATTCTGAAATTATTCCAAAATTTATGTAGGAATATGCATCAAAATCTAACCATGCAAGTATAGGTGTATTTTCTTCGACACTTAAATTATGTTTTAACTCAAAATCTTTCATATATAATATCTGAAGAGAAAATTTCCAATATATTAATAATTAATTATGAACCTTGAAATAATAAAACTTAATAATATTTTTTATTCGTATTTTTTTTCAATATCTTTTAACAATTTTTTAAATTCTTGAATTTCATCATTTAAAGAATTTCCAGTTTTTGAATCTAATAATGTTCTAAACATTTTTGCTAGTATAGGATCCTCAGAATGTTTCATTGTCATTTCAATACTTATCTGATTTTCAGTATGCCATCTACCAATAATAATCGAAATTGGAATATATGAAATAATAAAAATAACACTAAATAATAATAAATTTGGAAAATATTTTTCAAAAATTGAATTTCCTTCGATTAAAAAATTATATGAAATCAAAATGAAATTCACAAATACTAAAAAATACATTAGATATGTTGAATGACCAATTCTTCCATCCCACCATAACTTCCTAAAAAAAAGTTTTTGAAAAATCATTTTATTTATCCAATTTTTTTTCAATTTCTAATAGAAGTTTCCTAAATTCATCAATTTCTTCTTTTGATGCATTTCCCATTTGAACATCTAATAATGTTCTAAACATTTTTGCTAGAAATGGATTTTGATGTTGAACAATTGTTGTTTCTACTTTTAGTTGGGTTTTTCTATGCCAAAATCCAATGATTGTTGCAGCAGGAATATAAAATGAAATAAACATTAATGCAAATAACCATAAATCAGGAAACAGTTCTGTGAATGCAGGAATTTTTTCAATTAATAATCTATATGCAATAAGAATAAAATTTATGAAGGTTAAAACAAAAATTAGATAAATACTATGACCTTGTCTAAATTCCCACCATCGTTTTCTAATCCAACCATTTTCCATGAAAATATTTTTAATGAAAAGCATAAAAGCCTTATCAGAGATAAATTCGTATAAAGATAGTTAAAAAAATAGATTTTTAACAATGAGTTTTAAATCCACAATAATCATTATTTACAAAATTAATTATGAAATACTAAAATCACTAATTGTTTAACATTTCATTTAACGCATCATCAATATTTGTATTCGGTTTCCAATTTAGAGCTTTTTGGATTTTATTAACATCAGCCTGAATTTCTGGAATGTAAGTATTTTTATCGTCAACAAATTTTGTTTTAATCTTTGATGATGAAATTGCTTCAATCTTTTGAATTATTTCTTCAAAAGAATAAGAAATTCCAGAACCAACATTAAAAATCTCAAATTTAAAATTCTTTTTTAAAGTTTTTGAAATCACATCAACAAAATCATTTATAAATAAAAAATCTCTTCTACTTTTTTTATTCATTATTAGAATTTGTTTTTTATTTTTTATTGAATTTATTAAATTTGGAATAATATACTCTGATTTTTGAGATTTTCCAAAAATACCAAATGGTCTTAAAATAATAATATTTAATTTATATAATTTTGAATAAATTCTACATAATTCTTCAGCCAGAAATTTACTCTTAGTGTATTCAGTATGAGGATTAATTGGATGAATTTCATCAATCGGGTTATATCGTGGTTTTCCATAAACGAAACTACTAATGTAAATTAATTTTTTGATGTTGTTTTTTACACAATAATCCAATATGTTTAAAGTGCCTATAACGTTATTTTCATGAAAATCATTGGAATGTAAATTATTTTTTCCTGGTGTTTTTGCTGCTGCATGAATAACAAAATCTACCTTTTTCATTCTCAAAATATTTTTACGATCAAGCAGATTTAATGAGTTATTATTTTTTTTATAGATAGAATATTCATTAGAAAGTTTTTTTTGTATATGAGATCCAATAAATCCTTTTGAACCAGTTATCAATATTGTTTTTTTAATCAATGTAATATTATCGATATATATGATTTATTTTAATTTAGTTGTAAAATATAAAAAAAATAATAGAAAGTGATTTATTTCTGATTTTATGGGAGTTTATAATGACATCTTTGTTAAGACGTAAAACCATTCTTGTTACTGGTGGAACAGGTTCTATTGGACAAGAACTCGTTAAACGATCATTATCTGATGGTGCTACTTTTGTTCGTGTTTTAAGTAATGATGAAAATGGATTATATGAAATGGAATTAGATTTTAAAAAAAAGAAAAATGTTGAATTTGTTATGGGTGATATAAAAAATTTTGATTCTGTGAATTCAGCTTCAAAAAATATAGATATTATTTTTCATACAGCTGCATTAAAACATGTAGATCGTTGTGAATTATTTCCATTTGAAGCAGTTACAACAAATATCATTGGAACAAATAACGTTGTTAATGCAGCTATTAATCAAAAAGTGAAACAAGTTGTCAATATTAGTACAGATAAAGCAGTAAATCCAATAGGTGTTCTAGGAGCTACAAAATTACTTACTGAAAAAATAATGTCTACAGAGGCATTTCGAAATAGATCAAATACAATTTTTTCATCAGTACGATTTGGAAATGTTTTGAATACGAGAGGTTCAATCATACCACGAATAGAAAAACAAATCATGGAAGGAGGTCCAATTACACTTACAGATACAAGAATGAAGCGATTTTTTATGACAAAAACAGAATCAGTCAATTTGATATTAAAAGCTGCAGAATATGCAAAAGGAGGTGAAACATTTATTCTAAAAATGCCTATTCTTCTTCTAAAGGATCTCTTTGATGTAATGAAAGATACTATAGCTCCAAAATATGGATTTAAACCATCACAAATTAAAATAAAAGTTACAGGGATTCGGCCAGGTGAGAAAATTGTCGAATATCTTTTAACTAGTTTTGAGATGGAACATGTTTTAGAAACTGATAATTTCTTCATCATGCCTTCAATGTTTAAATCAATAAATTCTAAAAATTATTCCAAAGCAAAAAAACCTAAGAATTTGAAAGAAGTTTTTAAAAATCAGAAAGCCATTTCAAAAAATGACATTAAAAACATGCTGAAAAATCATTATTAAAAAAATATCACTAATTTTGAATATTAAGACTAAATCTAATATTATTTAATTAAAATAGATAATCCATCTTCTAGACTCATAGAATAATTCCATCCTAATTTTTGTTTGGAGAAATTAATGTCAGCTTGACTTTTTTCAACATCACCTGGAAGTTCTTTATCAAATATTGGTAATGAATTAGATTGAGAAATTTTTATCATCATTTTTGCAAGATCTAAAATTGATACACCTAAACCTGTTCCTATATTAAAAAACCCATGATTTAATTTATTTTCCATGGCCATAATATTTGCTTTAGCTACATCTTCTACAAATACAAAATCTCTAATTTGATTTCCTTTTCCATTAATTCTTAAAGGTAAATTTTGATTTAATTTTTTTAAAAATTGTGTAATAACACCGGCATAAGAACCAGTTTGACCTTTTCCAAAAACGTTAAAATATCTTAATCCAATTATTTTGCAATTTAATTTCCAAAACTCTTTTGCAAGATTTTCAATGTCAACTTTAGTTTGAGCATATGGATTAATTGGATTTTTAGGAAAATCTTCAGTGATTGGTATTTTAGATACATTTCCATAAACACTTGAACTACTAGCATAAACAACTTTTATGTCTAATTCACATGATATTTCAAAAATATTTTTTGAACCATTGACATTAACATCAAAATATTCTTCAGGTTTTTCAAAAGATTCTGTAACAACAGTTAAAGCAGCTTCATGAAAGATACCATCACAATCAGATAAAGAAGATTTTAAAATTTCCTTATTTCTAACATCTATATTATAAAATTCAATTTTATTTTTAATATCCTCTAATCGTGAAAGACTTCCTGTGTGTAAATTATCTATGACTATTACTTCTTGATTATTTTTAACTAATTGTTTGACAATATTACTACCAATAAAACCTGCACCACCAGTAACAGCATATTTCATAATCATCGTTCAAAAATGATGTCTTTAAGTTTTGAGAAAATGGGTAAAAAGCTAAATAAAGAATAAAATAATTAAAAAAAATACTTAATTTGAAAGGTAATTTTATGAACAAAAATCAGGATAATATTATGAATATGAGTGTAAATGAGGTTCTTGAAAATGTAAAAAATAAAAATCTTACAATATGTATTATTGGGACAGGTAGAATTGGTTTACCTACTGCAATATCTTTTGCAAATTATGGATTTCCTACTATTGGTGTAGATATTAACTCAGATCTTGTAAAAGATATCAATGAAGGAAAATTTCCATTAAAAGATGAACCAGGAATGAATGAAATTTTTGATAAGGTGGTTTCAGGAAAAAAATTAATTGCATCTACAGATTTGAAAACATCTCTTTCAAAATCTAATGTAATTTTATTATCATTACCTACACCAATGAACAATGAAAACATACCAGATTATAGTGCTCTATTAACAGTTGCAAAAGATTTAGGAAAATATATGTCTCAAAATTCTCTAATTGTAGTTGAAAGTACAGTTGAACCAGGGTTTGTAGAAAAATCTTTAATTCCAGAAATAAAATCTGAAGGAATATTTATTCCAGGAGAAAATGTTGGAGTTGGGGTTTGTCCTGAAACAGCAAATCCAGGAGCAATAATGAAAGATTTTAGAACATTACCTAGATTAGTAGGAGGTATTAATGAAAAATCAGCTGAAATTATTTCCATAATTTATCAACATGTATTTCCAGTAAAATTAATCCCCATGCCAAATTGTAAAACTGCTAATGCAGTTAAATTAACTACAAATGTTTTTAGAGATTTGAATATTGCATTTGTAAATGAATTAGCAATACTTTTTGAGAAATTAGGGATTGATATTTTTACAGTTCTAGAAGCAGCTAAAACAAAATATAATTTTCAAATACATTATCCGGGAGCAGGAGTAGGTGGACCGTGTTTACCTGTAAATTCATATCAAATGATTAATTCAGCATCAAATTTTTCCAAAGATCTTCTTCAATTAGTAGAAACTGCAAGAAAAATCAATGAAAAAATGCCAGAACATGTTATAAAATTATTGAAAAATGCTCTTAACGAAGCTGGGAAAAATATTGAAGAAAGTACAATTTCAATTCTTGGAATTTCGTATAAACCAAATGTGAAAGACATTCAATTAACTCCAGCAAAAGATATTATTGATCAATGTCAAAAACTAAATTGTAAATTAAAGATCTATGATCCATATTTTAAATCACAAAAAGTTTTTTCTTATATTACAGAAAATAATATTTCTGATGCAATGAAAGATTCAGATGCAATAATTCTCATCACAGATCATAAAGAATTTTTTTCTATAGATCTAAACATGATCACACAATTAATGAAAAAACCTGTAATTATTGATGCAAAAAATGTATTTAATATTAATGAATTAAAAAAACATGGAATTATTTTTAGGGGAATTGGAAGAAAGTATTGACATTAGATCTCAATTTAGAATCAATTAAATCAATATTAACAATAAGATATGATTATACACATAATCCCTCAATATCAAAACTGAATTGGGAAAATTTTAGAGAAAATGAAATTATAAATCCAATTACAAACATAGAAAATACAATAAAAGATTTTTATTTGAAAAGTATTCAAAATGAAAAAAATGTGGGAATTGCTCTAAGTGGAGGGATTGATTCAACATTATTACTTACATTACTAAGAAAATATTTTCCAAAAATACCAATTAATACATTTTCAATTCGTTTCTCTGATAGTATAGATGAAACAAGTTATGCAAAAAAAATTTCAGATAAACTTGATTCGGTACATAAAATAATTGAGGTAGAAAATTATTTTGAGGAATTACCAAAAGCAATTAGTATAATTAAATTACCATTTTGGGACATACATTGGTACTATTTAACAAAAGTTTCCAGTCAAATTTCTTCCACAGTTGTATCAGGTGATGGTGGTGATGAATTGTTTGGAGGATATACTTTTAGATATAACAAATTTTTGTCTTCAATTTCAGAAAATTCAACAATTAATGATAAAATTACGGCTTATCTTAATTGTCATGAACGGGATTGGGTACCTGATCAAGAGAAATTATTTGGAAAAAATATGAAATTTGATTGGAATGAAATACATTCCATTTTTGGAAAAAATTTCAATAATTCTCTTTCTCCTCTAAATCAAGTTTATCTTTCAGATTTTAATGGAAAATTATTGTTCAATTGGTTACTTGTAAATCCTAGATTTAATTCACATTTTAAAATAAAATCAATAACGCCATTTCTTGATGAAAAATTAATCAAAATTGGTACACATTTATCAAATACAATGAAATATGATTTTAAACAAAATATTGGAAAAGTTATTCTCAGAAAAATGTTGAAAAAATATAGTATGGAAAAATTTGTGTTAGATCAAAAGCAAGGATTTTCAGTAAATACAATTAATCTTTGGAAAAATCAAGGTATGAAATTATGTGAACAGTTTCTTATTGAAGGGGAAATTGTAAAGAATGGATTTATCAATAAAGAATGGATTGTTAAACATATTACAAAAACTGATTTAGATGTCAGATATGTGAATAAATTTTTTGGATTATTAGCATTTGAAATTTGGTTTAGATTGTTTATTTCAAAATCAATTAAGTCATCAGAAAAAATTATAGTTTAATATTTCTTTAATTGAATTAAAATTATTTCCTTAATAGTTCAAAATAGATTGAAGATAATTTTTTACCAAAAGATTCGTAAGAAAATTTATTCAAAAAATCAACATCACTATTCTTATATTTATTTTCATTTTCAATAATTTTTTGAATTGCATTTGTAAGATCATGTTTACTCGAGGGTGGAATTAATACTCCATTATATTTTTCTTCATTAATATATTCTTTAGAAGCACCAACATCTGTAGATATAAGTGGTAATCCTGAAGCAAGAGATTCTACAATTACATTTGCAACTCCTCCAGAAGCTCCAACATTTAGGAGAACTGTTGCAATGTTATAATAATAACAAATTTCATCATGAGTCAATCTTCCAGTTAGAATAATTTTTTTTTCAAGATTATATTTTTTAATAAAATTTTGGATGAATGAAAAAAGAGGTCCATCACCAATTATAATTAATTTTAAATCATCGTATTTATTTTTTATATTATTAAAAACTTCCAATATCATTTCAAGCCCTTTATTTTGAACTAATCTACCCACATAAAGTAAATAACAAGGAGTAGGATCTAAAGAAATTTTCCTAGCAGCATCTATTTTATCTCTTTTTTTAAATACAGAAAAATCAACAGGAAAAATTAATTGAGAGATATTTTCTTTTGGGATTTCAAAAATATTTTCAAGTACTTTCATTTCATCAATACTTGAAGCCAAAATTTTATTACAACGTTTCAATGCAGCTTTTTTAATAGATTTTCGTATAGGAAATAACCAATTATGATTTCCGCCAGTCCATCTTGCGACAATTGGCATTTTTTTATGTAATTTAAAAACTGTATAATCAAACATGTCTGGTATTTTATACATTACATAATATCCAGAAATAAAATCACATATATCATAATCATTTTTTATAGAATCAATTAATTTTGGAGAATAAATAATTGGTTCATGTAAAAAATTAATTTTTTTAGTAGGAATTCGTATTATAGTATGTCCAAATTTATGAGTAAACTTTTTTTGAGTTTGTTCTTGAGAAAGATAATAAACAACAGCTTCAATATTATTTGTAGATAATGCTTTAGCAGTTCTATGATAATAATGGTCTTCTTGACATATTACTTCTTCCATGAATTTATCATCAAGTCTTGTTTCATACACATCATCTTCTAAAAATGCAGATACTAATGGTATTTTCATGACTTACAAAAATTTTTTATGGTTATATTTTTTGATAGATATTTTAATAATCAATTAGCTAATAGTTTTTCATAAAAATTAATGTATTTAGGTAAAACCACATCCCATGTTAAATTTTGATTAACAAAATTAAATGATTTAGAAATTAAAGAATTTTGTAGAGATTTATTACTCAGCAAATAATGAATTTTTTCTAAAAGCATATCAGAATCTTCTGATTTGATTAATAAACCGGTTTCATTATCTGTAACCAATTCTGGAATTCCTCCAACATTTGTTGCAATTACTGGGATTTTCAAATAAAATGCCTCTTTGATAATTGTTGGTAAACTTTCCATTCTAGAAGGTACTACCAAAATTGATGATGATTTAAGTTTGGACATTGCATCTTTCCAAGGAACGTTTACACAGAAAATAACTTTACCATCAATTTTTGGTTCAATTTTTTTTAAAATATCAATACCTTTTTCAAAACTATCACGACCAACATAAATTATTTGTCTCTCATTATTTTTTGTTTCATTAATTTGTTCAAACATTGTTGTATCAATTGCAGAAGGTAATATTTCAAAATTAAATCCTAATTTTTTTTTATATTCATTATGAGTTATTCTTGAATCAGTAGTAAGTTTATCAGCCCATTTCAATGCTTTTAATTCAACAGTATTTGCAAGTGAACTAGCAGGTTTTGAATGTAAAACGTTAATTTGATTACTAAAAACTCCATGAACAGACAGAACTTTCTTTTTTCCTTTTGCATAATGCATTGCAAACGAAGATGGTACATTAAATGCATGAACAATATCATACATTTCATTATTAACAATCCCTTTTAGTGCTCCAAAAATTGCAAAACTAGGATTTTTTAAATTCTTTATTGGAATATGTGGTACTGACATTTTTGTAACTGTATGACCATGTTTTGTTAATTGATCTGCTAACATAGATGCATGACCTCCAATTCCTCCACTAAAACGTGGAGAAATAAATAAAAATTTCACATGAATAATTTTCAGAGAAGATTATAATATCTTTAGGTTAAAAAAATTCCAAAGAGTAAAATAATTAAAAATCAGAAATTTAATGTTGAATTTTACGCATGAATCTAATATAAAAACAAATAATTTGATTCGAATGTTCGAGAATTTTGAATTGTTAATTAAAATTTCTCCACCTCAGATTCAATATGATGTTATAGATGTATCAAAAGGACTTGTTAGTCAATCACTATTTGTAAAAAGTATTAAAAAAGAAATTAATTTTGAATCGCAATATAATAAAAAATCAGATAATTCATTTTCTATACAAGTAATTTCTGGTCCTCTTAAAGGTACTGAGACAATAATAGAAATTTTGGAAAAAGACAATAAATCAGAGATTAATGTTGAATTAAATTTAAAATTAGGAATTAAATATAAAAATTTTTTCTTCAATTTTATCTAAAAAAATTAAATCAGTAAATATTTCTTTATTTAATAGATTAGAAAAATTTGCAGAATTATTGTATAATAATCAATACAAAATTAGTTTTGAAAATAATTTCAATACTTTAATTTTGAATATTGACAATAAAAAATTGTATTTTGATGGTTGGTGGTTAGGTGATATATGGAGTTGTTTTATAGGCAATGTATATGATAAATGTTCTTTTCAAGATAAAATAATTATAGATATAGGTGTCAATATTGGAGACACTGCAATTAGTTTTATTCACAAAGGAGCAAAAAAAGTAATTGGTTTAGAGCCATTTCCAATTAATTATGAGTTTGCAAAATCAAATACATTAAAAAATAATATGGAAGATAAAATTGTGAATATTCTTGGAGGTTGTTCTTCTGAAGATTCAGAAATTTTAATAGATCCTAATTTATCGGGTTTAGGTTATCAAATGGAAAAAATGAATAATGGTAAAAAAATTCAACAAATTTCTCTTAAAAAATTAGTTAATGAATTTGATATTCATAAAGGAGTCATCAAAATGAACTGTGAAGGATGTGAATATGATACAATTATCAATACTCCTAATAATATTTTAGAAAAATTTTCACATATCATAATTCAATATCATGATGGTTCAAATTCATTAATAGAAAAATTATCAAATATAGGATTTGAGACTAGAATAGAAAAATATTCAGAGAAAAAAGGGCAGATTGTTGCTGAAAACAATAAAAATTAATTTTAGATTCATGAATAAAATTTAGATAGAAGTTTTTTTAAAATAATTTTTACATTGTTGCTTGTGCTGCATCATGGAACATTTGACTTTTAGCACAACCAGCAGCTAATTCATCACCAGCACCACGTCTCATTAGTCCTCTATACAAACAGTCTTCTAGTTTAACATCTTCTCTTTGCTCCCATTCCTCAACAGTAACTGAGAACTTCTTTTGAATTCTGTCTCTATACCATTCTGGAATTACATTAAAGGCACAAAATGGAACTATTCTAAGATCTGGAGTTACATAGTGAATATCACATCTTTGTAGTCTTTCCAAATCTTCATTATACTTGTCTTGAAAGTGCATCATACCAAGAAATAGTCCTTTTACGTGCCATGAACCAATTGAATCAAATGATCTCTTCATGAGAATATTTCCAAACATTTTTGCTAAGTCTAATCCTGCTGGTTGTTTTTTAGAATCAACAAAACCTTTGAGTTTTCTTACAACTTCAAGCATTGTAAAGTACTTGTTTTTACCAGAACGAATCTCTTCTGCTTTGTCTTCAAATAATTCAAGCATTCCTTGAATATCACAGAACTTTGTTAATGGAACAAACTTCTTTGTATCTGCATCTTCAAAGATGTATGTTCCTGCACCACAAGCAAAGTGAATTGACAATTCATATTTTGGTTTACTTGAAAATGCTTCAATTACATTAGTTAATGGCATACAACTAGGAACTGGGAACCAATCATCAACAGTTACTTCACCATTTGTTTGCTCTTCAATTCTTTGAACACAATCAGGAACTGTAATTCTATATTTTTCACGTTCTTGTTTTCCCATTCGTCCTGTAAGTGATACGGGTTGGAAGTTTACAGCATGAACTACATCCATATTCTTTTGTGCATATCTAATAATTCCACCTAATTCATGATCATTAATTGATTTAATGACAGTTGGAACAAATACTACAGTAGTACCAGTTTTTCTGCAACTATCAAGTGCATATGGAATTTCCCAGTGATTCTTTGGATTTGTTCTAGCAGTAACACCATCAAAAGAAAGATACAAGTTGTTACATCCAGCAAGTCTTACTTCACGTGCAGCCTCTGGATCCATTGCATGTCTAATACCATTAGTATTCATTTGAATATGGTCAACACCCTCTTCTTTCATAATTTTAATAACATCAGCAATATCTTCTCTTAGCATTGGTTCACCACCAGTAATTTGCATAGAGTTTCCAGGAATTGGTCTTTCTGCTCTTAGAGTCTTCATCATTCCTCTAATTTGAGTATGATCTGGCTCATACATGTAAGCACCTTCTAACCCTTTCTTTACATAGAAAAAGCAGTACCAACATGTTAAATCACATCTATTAGTTACAATCATGTTTGCGAGTCCACTATGAGACAAGTGATTTGAACATAATCCACAGTTATTTGGACAAGAACATTTGTCAATCATTACATTTGGAGAATGGGCACCTTTTCCATCCATCCAGTATGTACTGAATTTCTTGTACATTTCATAAGAACCAAAGTATAATTCCTCACATTCACCGTGAGTTGGGCAAACTTTTGACATGAAGACTTTACTATCTCGCTCAAAGACCTCAGCATCCAAAATCATATTACAGTCAGGACAGATACTTTGAGTAAATCTAATCGTTGATTTTTTACCTAAATTTTTAGTCGATTGATTAGATATCTGAATCAGTGCCATGCCTACAAAAGAAATTTTCAGAATTGGTATATAATGTATTTCATACTTGGCCCCGTGGGGAATTTAGGAGGTAAGCGTACGTGATTTAAATAATAAAACTGATCGATTAGATTGCATGAGCATATCTGATAAAACAAGAAAATCTTTGGAAAAAATTGGGCTAACAAGTTATGAAATCAAAACTTTTTCTGTTTTATTAAAAACAGGAGAACAATCAGCATCAGATCTTAGTCAAAAATC
>Ga0209992_10000455_pt1 | contig 54464 bp, 46 predicted proteins | sample 2SBtaG_2_FD_182564 | JGI IMG/M metagenome (GOLD analysis project Ga0209992, IMG submission 182564) | Deep subsurface microbial communities from Kolumbo volcano to uncover new lineages of life (NeLLi) - 2SBTROV12_ACTIVE470 metaG (SPAdes)... | ecosystem: Environmental > Aquatic > Marine >... | reverse complement strand
TTCCAAAACAAAACGTTTCATTTTTCACCGGATGGGTGAGCTGACAGAAGCGTCTATTTTAACAGGTATGTCTTTCTTTTTCAGTGCTTTAGACCCTTTGTCCGGGGTTGAAGTCACGGATTCAGGAAAAATCCCAATAAAACCGAAGCCATCTCTTGTAATAAAATTGTTCCTTTTAGGGGATTGTATTGATAAGCGAATAATTGCCGAAATACAGCGTTAATTTATCAGGTGATTTTAGCATTGTAGATTATCCAGATCTGTATATCATCCGTCAAAGCTATGATATCCCATTTAGATCGACTAGTATTTTATCCTGTTTTTGAGATTTTGTTCATGCTAAAGGCAGAGATGAACATGTTTGGATAATCACTTGTTAACACTTAATGGAGACAAAGCTTGGTATTATTATTAGAACTTGCAAGAGGACTTGCTGCACTATGGGTATTCTTTTTTCATGTGAATTCACTTTTCGAAAGCTCGTCCCCTTTTATTTATCATATATCGGCATATGGTAGCTTAGGTGTTCCTATGTTTTTTGTTATTTCAGGCTATGTAATTACATATTCAGCAGAGTCCAGCCTAAAAAACAATAAATCACCATTGGTTTTTTTAAAAAATAGGTTCTTAAGAATATATCCAACATTTTGGGTATCTGTGATAATAGTTTTAATCTTTCCATATATTATTGAATTAATCAGTGCTATAAAATCAGGGGAATACATTGCGCCAGAAAACCTTGTTTCGAAACTGACCTATATAGAATGGTCTAACTTATTAATTTTGAGCAAAGTATTCTGGGCCACATCTAATAATTTACAGGCAGAATTCAATGCGATTAACTCGGTGTATTGGACATTAGCTATTGAGTTTCAATTTTATGTTACTATTTTCATCGCTCTATGCTTTGGGAGATACTATAGATACATAGTTCTTTCTGTATCACTCGTTGCACTGTTTTTGATATTTAAACCCGCCTGTATAAATTATGGTTTTTTTATTCACTATTGGCCTTCATTTTCTGTTGGTATTGCACTAGCTTATATACATCGTAACGGAGTTCTGTTTGTACCAAGTTTGAAAAATAACACCATTTTATTAGCCATTTTTATTGTCGTAATTATTTTTTTAAGAAGTGTTGAATTTCTTGATTACGTAAAAAATATAACTAGTTTATTTTTTGCTGTTTTTTTTGGAATATTTCTATGGATAATTTCAAACTTTGAGAAAGTGTTAACTAAATTAAAAACTAATAAAAATAAATTCGTCTATTGGCTACTAGAGCCTTGGCTTATATTGGGTGCAATGTCGTATTCGGTCTACTTGCTTCATGCAAGGATATATCAGCTACCATATATGTTTGTAAGACAAATTTTAGACGAAGGCGATATTCTTTTTGGTCTGTTAACGGTTGTAATGACCTTGCTAATTTGTTATCCATTCTATTATTTTGTTGAAAGTAGGTTTTTAAGCAAGAACTATAAGGGAATACATCAACGAGTTCTAACATCTATATGACTGCCGACTGCCAATAGGATAAAAAAGTTTATTCGAAGAAACGAATTATTAAAAAATTCCCTACACCCCCAAAAAGAAACAAACAAAGCGCGAGAAATTTCTGAATGAAATGGATCAAGTCGTTCCCTGGTAACGGCTGATTGGATTGATAGAACCGCACTACCGAAAAGTGGGCAAAGACAGGAACCCGATGCCACTGGCCATTATGTTAAGGATCTATTGCTTTCAGCAACGGTATGGTTTATCGGACCCGGCCGTTGATAGTGTGTCGACACTTTACGGGACACAAAGTTAAGTAATTTTTTGCTGTTTTTCGAAATCTACCGGTGAACAGTAACCACTGGTAGAATGAAGTCGAATTCGATTATAGGAGACCGCGATATATTCAAATATGACATGTTTGGCGTCCTCTCTTGTTTTGAAGTCACAACGATCAACCAGTTCCGTTTTTGGGGTATGAAAAAAGCTTTCAAAAACGGCGCTGACGTTCCTATGTCAACATGCTAAGACAGAATCATTCAAATCTGCCAAGATCAGTGAATATAATTCTCTAACAATATAGGGCTTTATACATCGATGGGTCTCTTTCGATGATTTTTCTTCAGCGGTTCGACGGGTGACATAGACCTGTGTACGAAGATCACGTTGCATCCGCACCATGGCAATGGTCCACAGGGCATTAAACCGCCCGACTACGGCCTCGGCTAAGACAATGGCGAACCGTTTTTTGTGAAGAGGTTTCCATGGGGTTAACTCCACACAAAGATGCTAATACAGCTTCGCTACGCAAGGGTTCGGGCTTCCGCTAGTAAGATCGCTGCGGTTTGAGGTCCGATACCCAACTGTTGACGGGTTCGCTGGGCTGCTTGAGCTTTTAAATATTCGAGGGTTTATCCAATTCTTTTAATTCGGCGGAAGCTTACGATTCGAGAGCTAATTTGGCCGATGATTCTTTAGATTTTGATGAATAAATCTTGGGGTTTTCTTGACTCATTTTCAACATACCTATTTTTCGTTTATTTTATGGCAAGTTGTGTGTCCCGGTTGGCCATATCAAACTTAAAATTTCAATGCAACGTGACGATATTTCCCGTTACCCCACAACACTTTTTATATTTCTTACCACTCCCGCAGGGACACGGTGCATTTCTCCCAACCTTTTCAGAATGAACCGGCATTGATCGTTCCGTTTGCATTTTGTTTTGCCTTTTATCGTCGAGCACCCTGCCAAATTCTTGGATGATATTTATCGATTCGGGCAAGATACGGATTAATGTCGCAACAATTCGCACCTTGATCTCTTCCTCATCTATATCGTCCTCGATATTGTTTTTGATCTTGTCAAAAATAAGATCATTGTTTTCGTCATCGTCATGGACTAGCGCACTGATGACACCGACGCTGTTTGCCACCGGGTCTTCCTCCTCTCCAAGGTCTCTGGCGATAATTCGACTTAACCAAATGTCCATTCTCAGCCGAAGTCCTTTATGGAACCCGTAAGCCCAATCAATAATCTCGTCAAACATATTGGGTGTAAGTTGATCCATTTCGAATGGAAAATGCAGTCGATTTTCCATGCGTAACGCATTGTAATTATTGTACCCCTCCATGATTGCATTAATCATAGATTCTGCTTGTTGCATGGTGTCGTATTCTGGCATCTCTCCGCCAAAAATGACCGGCAACCATTCGCTGGGAACAATCACATCCGGCGTGATTGCAATGGCATGAAGATAGCCTTGCAAGGCTTGTATGTTAAACGCCTCCTCCTTTAAAGGAAGATCGTTAAGCAGTTTTTGTAGTTTGTGTTGATCGGATGGGGTTAGCATTTGTTTCTGTCTCTGATAGTGGCCTCTATACCTTTACAGACGTTGGATACAATTCTCACGCATTGATCAATTTTATCTATCCTGCTCAATTTTGCGCCTCTATTTTAATTATTACCAATGATCCGGAATTACTCTGACACGTTTTCGTATCTGAATTTTTTTGGGAAGCTGGCAATTAGTCATGCCATCGGTTTTGATCCGGTGGCGAATCCAACCGGAATATCCAGCTAAATCTGAACAGAGTTTTCGGTTGCTATTTAGGGCAGGTATGACGATACTGATCTTAATGTCCAGATTCTGTTATAAATCAACTGGAAGGAAGGAACTTCAAAGTCTGGTAGATTACAAAATTAAACCAACTGTTTTCAAATGTATATGCGGGGCCGTCCTTAGCCCCGTGTAGTTCGAACTGGTTTCCACTTCAAGAAATGGCCGGAACTAATGCAGCCCTGTACTGGATATCACTGCAATTGTGATTAAAGGCCCCGTCGGTTAACCCGCTTATCTGTTATTTTTTGACTGTTTCAACTGCCAGTGCAAATGCCTCTATATAGCGCGCATTGACCTTGTCACCTATCTTGAGTTGATCAAATTTTTCTATATCTTCCGGGACCACTATAGATACCGAGTGCCCCATTGGACCCGTTACCGTAACTTCTCGGGTAGACGCGTCAATCGCGGAAATCTCCGCCAGAACATCGACGATGTCCACCTTGACCACTTTTGGTTTCTCCCCGGTTTTAGCTACGGTTACCATATTTTCGGCGGTGTCTTTAAATTCTTTGCCCGGTTCGGCCAGACGCATCGCTAGCGCACTGTAAACTTCAGCGACGACTTCATCACCTGGTCTGATTTGATCAAAATTTTTCACGTCCTCGGTTATTTCAATTTTTCTGACCTTTCCTTCGGGCCCTTTGACCGTGATGTTTCTGTCAGCCTTATCGACCGAGACTACAGTTGCGCTGATCTTGACAGCTTTTTGAATCAAGACCCCCTTTCCCGGTACAATCGAAGCATCGGACGCCACTTGAACCGCTGGTTCGCTGTTGCTTACCTCGGCGGCAGGTGGTGGTGTTTCCGTGTGTGCACACCCAGCCGTAAATACTGTGATAATTAACACTATATAAAAATTTTTCATAGGTCTCCTTGTCGTTATGACAAATTGTTATTCGGAAAAGCCGACACCGAATAGCTGAATCGTTGAATTGGTTCAATCTATCGAATTATCGGTCAATTGCAGTTAACCACAAACACCGGATACCCTCAAGGGTGTTAAGTGTGCCCCAGATAAATTAGGTGTAGATTCTACAAAACTTCTATTTAAACCAGGATGACAGACTGTTCACGATAGTCCGAATTGGAATAGTTACGGTTAGGTAATATCTTGGTTTCGCCTGTTGCCCGGAAAGATGAGCAAAGCCCCCTAAGACAGCGATGTTTGATTTCTATTGTCGTATTTTTATACGCTAGGTTTTAATGTTAATTTATATCGCGCAGGCGTCGATTGTCGTTTGATTTACGAATGGTTGCAGCAAATGAATTAAGAGTGACCGCAAACTTTCTGTACAAACCGGTTTGCGACAATGAGGGGTGCTGATCGCCAATGCCGTCTAAAGCTGTGATTACATAAGCAATCGTAATTCGTTCTGGGTCGCAGGCGGGGATTATCGTTTTGTTCTCACTGTTACTTGGCGTTGCCTCGACAAGCACATCAGCATCGATTAACTTTTCAGATAAGCTAGCGGTTAAAGATAGTGGTAGCCCAAGTCCCTCTGCGATTATTGGAGGGGTGACCGGAGATTCGGCGTTAGCGTACTTTTGCACCACATAATGCGCAATTTGAAGTGCCACGGTTTTTTTTGTTACGCCGCTTAGATTGTATTCGTCAATATTGGACGCGAGTTTGCCAAAATTCTGGTAAACGTAGGCTATTTCGGCGCCAAATAATAAGATCAACCAGCTCAATTGAAGCCAAACCAGAAACAATGGTAATGCGGCAAAACTGCCGTAAATAGCGCTATAACTGGATACGTTGACTTGGACGCCGAAGTAAAACACCTGGACAATTTGGTAAATTGTGCCGGCAATGATTCCCGCCAAAATCCCGGACTTTATTTTAACCGAGGTATTCGGAATAAAAACATAAACAAACGAGAACAAAACCCAGATAATCAAATACGGGATGATCTTTAGCGAGGTCAACAGCAGGGTACTGCCGTACTCGTTTAGAGCTACGGTTTCGGCAAGTTTATTCAGGGTCGCGGTGATATATACGGTTATGCTGCTGGACAATATTAATAGAATTGGTGAGAGCAACATAATCGACAAATAATCACTAAACTTTCTCGCTAGCGGACGTCCCTGTTCGACCTTCCAGATTTCATTGAATGAAGCTTCTATATTGCCTATCAGTTTTATTACGATCCAAAACAATACGACGATACCGACCCCGGCAATCACGCCACCTTGCGAATTCTCCAGAAAGTTCTGTGCAAATTGAACGATTTGCCGCATCAGCGCCTCTTGCTCGGCTCCTTGTTCGAGCAATTGCTCTTCCAAACGTTGCTGAAACCCAAAGCCTTTGGCAACACCAAACAACAACGCGAAAACCGGAACAATGGAAAGCAAGGTATAAAAGGTTAGTGCAGACGCGTGCATCTGACATTTATCGGTGCCAAATTCGCGCGTAGCTAAGATCATAACCTTAAGTAACTTCAACCCAATCCTCTTCCAATATGGGAGATCGGTCGTCGCCATAGACCACAGGTCTTCGTTAATAAATTTCTTTATTGATTGTGTATTCATAGCCGCTGTGCATCCTTAATTTAGAGGCTGATTAAACAGTTTAGAGCCGATTTCGCATGTAGATTAGCGGTTCCATTATTCTTTCAATGCCTTTATAACGCGATCAACAAATTTTGAATCCAATTTGCGTCTTAACTTCGCCACATCGTAGTTGGGTTTTTGCTTTAAAAATATCTTAAGCTGTTTTTCGGCTTTTGCTTTTTCACCATTCCTCCACAATTTTTGAATTTCTTCTATTTTTAGGCCCGCATTGAGCGTTGCGGTTCTGCGGTCTTGGTTTTGTAATGCTTGAGCATGTGTTATAGGTTTTGGTTGGGATAATCTCGCTGCGGTTGTAGGGTGGGGCTTCGCGGACGCGACGACGGTTTCCTGAGCAATTTTGCCAGAAAACTGGGCACCCAATTTTTTTGATTTTTTGGCGATGACTGGCGATGCTGGGGCGATGATTTTTGGTTGGTGCTTTCTGGTTGGCACCGCTTTTTTGAAATTTTTTCTTTCTATCAATCCTTCGGTTCTGCTGGTTATTTTGGCCTCATTCATTGCGACTAAATTATCTTTGACCTGGCTATCCAACGGGGATGGTTTGGATGAGCTACGACGTTGTTCCTCAGTTTCTTCTGCAACAAAGCGTTCGCTTGGGAGTGGCAATACTTCATCAGCAAGTCGGTCGAATTCACCCATGCTGGCACTATTCGGCGCTTCATTTTGCGCGACGCCAAAATCTGGGGCACTAGAAAAAAATCCCGATTCGTTATGTAAGCTAATGGCTAGACCCACGCAAAATGTGACGACGGCAGCCATAGAGAGTGGAATTCGCCAGTTTGAAAATAATGGTTTGGATTTGATCCTAGGTTTTGATTCAACTTCTCGGTGGGCTGCGGTCAATATTGCATTGTCCAACACAGACGGTGGTTGCTCCGTTGCGGCTTTTCTATACTGTGAAGACAACGTGGAATCGCCTTTTAAGTAATCTTGAAAAGCTTGTTCGTCCGTATCGTCTTGGTTCACGTTGTATCACCCAGTGATTTGCGCAATTTCTCGACTGCATATCGCAGTCGGCTTTTGGCGGTTTCTGGCTTAACACCCGTCGCCTGTGCAATTTCATCAATGGTCATGCCTGCATCTTCACGCAGTAAGAAGGTTTCCCGCTGTTCGCTGGATAGATTATCTACTAGTTGTAGCAAGCGATCGACTTGGTTTTCGATATCGGCTTTTTGGTCAGGTTGCCGGTTGGCGTTGAGCGAGATGAATTCAGGATTGTGCTGATCATCAGTTTTGCTATTAATTGCACGGATTTTGTTCCGCCGATAATGATCGATCACACGATGATGCGCCATTTGAAACAAGTAAGTCGTGAATTTCGCTTTTACCTGATAATTTTCTCGTGCGTTGATCAATTTCATCCATACATCCTGATAGAGCTCTTCGGCGATGCTATGGTTTTGGCACTGGCGCAACATATACCGGTAAAGCATGTCTTTATGGCGCTGGTACAATTGGTCAAATGAGGCTGCATCGCCGTCTCGGTACCGTAACATCAATTCCTCGTCAGAATACTCCTTCCCCATAAGGGATAGTTTAGAGATCGTTGACCCATTGAGTCAAAAAGGTGTGCCGAATAACTCGGCACACCTTGGTTAAGCGGGTAGCGCATTGTTATGCGCCGAGGAGAATCGGTCGATCGCTATCCGTGTTGTTCGATCAATTCAGGCTCAGTTTCTTTTCTGGTGTTTGCAGGGAATTAGCCAGATTAACCAATTTGATGAATTCGCCCCGGTAGCCGAACGAATCCTGTCCACGGGCGCTATTGGCAAGTTGTGCAATATCCGAATAGCTAAAAGTGCCGGTGTATTCGCCGCCACGCAGTTGTTGGGAGAATGCCGCCACTGCCGCGCTAAAGCGAAATGCATTTGATGTTTTCTGGTCATCCGCGATGATCTGATTTTGTTTTATTGGCCATTCCAGCAGCTTACTGACGCTACTTTGCGGTGCTTTATAGCGCAGACGTAGCAGCGCGATTTCGTCTGATTTGTTGGGCTTTGAGATGCTTTTTTGATAGCGCAACGGGTCTATTTTTTGTCCTTTGCCGCCGACCAATGCAACTTCGTATACCGCGGTCACGGTATGGCCAGCGCCTATCTCACCAGCGTCGACCTTATCGTTGTTGAAATCTTCGCGCTTGAGCATACGATTCTCGTACCCGACCAGACGGTATTCAGCGACGACCGCGGGGTTAAATTCAACTTGAATTTTGACGTCCTTGGCAATCATTAACATGGTCGAGCTAAGTTCATCCACCAAAACCTTTTGTGCTTCTCCCAATGTATCGATATAGGCGTAATTACCGTTCCCTACATCGGCTAATTGTTCCATCAGCTGATCATTGTAATTGCCGGATCCAAAACCCAAAGTACTCAATGCGATACCGCTTTTGCGCTTATCTTCGATCAGATTTTTCAATTGTTCTGTATTCACGGTGCCCACATTAAAATCACCGTCGGTGGCCAACAAAACCCGGTTAATACCATCCTTGATGAAGGCTTGTTCGGCCATAGCGTAGGCTAGGCGGATTCCAGCGGCACCGTTGGTCGAACCACCCGCTTGTAGACGGTCTAGCGCTGCAATGATTTTTGTTTTTTCATTACCCGGCGTTGGTTCCAGAACAACACCCGATGCGCCGGCATATACCACGATGGAAACCTTATCGTCGGCGTCAAGTTTTTGGGTTAGAAGCTTCAAAGAGGATTTTAATAGCTCAAGTTTGTTTGGGGACTGCATAGAACCGGAAACATCAATCAGGAAGACCAGATTAGATGCCGGTAGCTGCTCGGTGGGAAGATCAAATCCCTTGATGCCAATATGTAATAAATAGGTTTCCGGGTTCCATGGCGTTTGCGCTATTTCCCGGTAAACCTCGAACGGTACGCTGTGGTCCCGACTCATCGGATAACCATAAGAAAAGTAGTTGATTAACTCTTCCGAACGAACTGAATCTTTGGTTGGCAGACGGCCGGCGTTGAGCAATCGTCTGACATTGCTGTAAGAACCGGTATCAACATCAATACTGAAAGTCGAGACTGGTGATTCTGTGACGCGCTTGACCGGATTGTCTTCGTAATGCGCATAATTTTCGCGATCTATCGATTCATAAGGGATGTGGGTGCTATCCTGGCTCGGCGCTGGATTGGGAGCGATTAGTCCGAGGATTCCAGAATGTTGCATTTTCGCTTTTGAATCGTGCAATGTTCGTCCATTAAGAGCGGGCTCTGATTGTGGTCTAGATAGTTTTCCAGCAGATTTTTGATTAACAGTGGATTCGCTCTCAACAAGCACATCGGCTTCCGTATTGAATTCTCCGTGTTTTTTGGTTTGATTTTCGTATTGAGTGCAACCGGCTATCCCAAGCAATGAGGTTGCAAAAATTATTGTTAGATATGGAAATCTCATTTGATATTCTCCTGTTTGTTGATGACCGGTGTTGCCAACCGTGCAGCACCGTTATCTGTTTAAACGCGGAGAAAAAAGAAAAGGGTTAATTTTTTAAAAATTTTTGAGATAAGTTATAAATTTAGAGAATTTATAGGAGTAGTTACTAATTCTGGCTCTGTTCCAAAGCATCCTCGTTCATTAACTGCACTTTAGATTGGTGTCTATTGTTGATTGGTGTAATCAGCAGTTTCATGATTACCACCAGTTCTATAATTTGGCAGTATTGTTCCCTATGGTGTTATTTTCCCTCAATGCCTGGGAGGCGAAATGAAAAATGACCTGCTATTTCTGCCAAATTGACAAATAATGTTTGATTAGCTGCTAGACCTTAGTTTATCAGTGTCCGCTAAAGCGTGGCGGGATCGATGCCATAAAGATCGGCCATTCCTGACTTTGTATACTTGCCAGTCTCGATCATTTCTCGCGCATGGGAAATTTGCGCCGCTGTGAGTTTTCGAGGCCGACCAAAATGTTTACCGCGGTTTTGGATTGTGTCTGCTGAATCGATGCAGTAAGCTAAAACAAAGTAAAGTGTCGGAGATCCTAATTTTTAAATGGACCAGCGCGCCCCAATAATAAATTGTTGGAAAGGTGATTTTTTTGGATTGTTTCCATGGTTTGGGCCGACCTGAAAATTGTTTATGGTCATTGCCAGAAAATTATCGCAACGGATCATATTGTGTCTATTTAGAGAGTCTTTGTTCCCTATTTGAAAGTAGCAAATATGAAACTGATTGGATTTATAAATTCGCTTGACTTAACGGGCATGGGTAATCCAATTGTATGTATGGTTTCGCGGAATGCGTTTTGCCTGAATTTGTATCACCGCTATGAGTGATCGTAAAGTCGTGTTCGCAAAGGTTCCGGCTTCGGCTTTTACACGTGAGGTCAAGGCAGGTGTCGCGGCGTATTTTCGAGAGCACGGTATTTCTAAAAAAAACAATACCGAGATGATTCTAAAGACCTTGATTTTGCTCACATTAATCTTTGGCTCCTACGCGTTGATGTTGAGCAATTTATTCAATCCGGCAAGTATGTTAGTGCTGGTGGTTATCATGGGTATCGGTTTTGCCGCTATGGGTTTTGTCGGGCACGATGCATTGCACGGTGCTTATTCGTCGAATCCTAGAGTTAACCTGCTGATCGGCATGTCATTTGATATCCTTGGTGCCAACCGCTATCTGTGGAAGATCACGCACAATGGTATCCACCATACCTTCACCAATGTTATAGACATGGATGAAGATATTAGTGTGATAGAACCTATGGTTAGGTTGTCGCCTGGGTCGAAGCGGTATTGGCACCACCGGTTTCAGCATATTTACGCTTGGTTTCTGTACTCGCTGGCGACGATCAATTGGATATTCATCAAGGATTATCGTTATATGTTCGCCTCCCAGCTGGGACCCTATCAACACCCCAGACGTCCAAAATGGGAAATTGTGCAAATGTTGGGTTTTAAAGCCTTCAATTTGTTGTGGACTCTAGTCATACCGTTAATGGTTATCGATTTGCCGTGGCAATATATTATCTTCGGATATTTCGTGATGAATATGGTCGCGGGGTTTATATTGGGTGTGATTTTTCAAATGGCTCATGTCGTGGATGTGACCGATTTCGTCCAGGTCGACGGCAATGCCCGGGTTGAAGACGAATGGTTCGTACACCAAATGAAGACTACTGCTAATTTTGCGATCCACAACCGGTTGTTGACTTGGTACGTGAGTGGATTGAACCATCAGATAGAGCACCACCTTTTTCCGAAGATTTGCAGTGTTCATTATTCGGCGATTCGGGGAATTGTGGAGGACGCTGCTCACCGCCACGGCATTCCTTATCACTGTTTCCCCACATTCTTCTCCGCGATAGTTTCGCACATTCGAATATTAAAAATCTTGGGTTCGACGGAGGCTGCGGAGCAAATAAAACACCGAACGGTAGTGGGTATTTGAATAATGGTGGCACTAGCTAAAAATAATTTAATAAATTTTGGAGAAGCGATATGTTTGCGACTATTGCGACAATAATTTTGGTTGTTTGGCTGTACCGCTCGACTGCGGGTACTGGGGTTAATCCTTGGCCTGTTATTGGGGTAGGGCTGGTATCGTTTTATGCCGCGTTGCAGCTATGGAGCGTGACGATTGGCCGGTTAATAATTGGTAAAAACCAAGTGGCTCAACATTCTATGGGAGCAGCGTTGACGGTCGAATTATCGTCTATTGCGGTCGGTGTAATCGTGGTGGTGTTGATCAAACGATTATTTTTTAAAAAAAAGACGCAATAACAAATCCAGCTCAAATTCTAATTGTTGTTTCCGAAGGGTTGAAGAAAATTTTGCGTGATCCGAATCGGTAGTTTTTTTGGCCGGCTAGCTTTTTACATTGAATTTACCAAAGGTCCAGTGCAATACCATACCGGCGGGAATACCACTGGGACTGGCTCGTAGCTGGGGCAATACTTCGTAATTCAACAAGAGTTCGATGAGTTGTTCCCGAAGTTGCCGATCTTCAATGATTCCCACATTGTGCTGATTGGCTGGTAGCAATGCCAGTGCCAATAATTCCTCATTTGTCATGACAGACAATTTGACCCATGTTGCACCGCTGAAACAATCGGAAAGTGCCATTTCAATAGTCGAAACTGGTGTGGGCGCGGGAAGAATCTGTTTTCTAGCGCGTAATTCGGCAGCAGAACGTTTGGCCGGGTCAAGCGCTTGCCTGGTCTTTGCCAGTTGTCCGCGCAGTTTTTCGCAGTTTGGGCGCAGCTCATCGGGAATTTTGCATAACAATGTGTCGAGCTTGTGCTCGTCATCGATCAACGCCGCCATAGCCGTACGAAGCGTCCGGTTGGCAGCATGGATAACCTGGGAATGAGGCAGAGTGGGTGCAGTATCGGGGGTATTCCAAAGCAATGTGCCACCCTCTTTCAACACGGCTGCGAAGCTTTCCATTAAGCCCGGTAGAACCTCCGGTGGTACAAGGTGAAAAACCATGCTCGCGAAAACCATGTCTACCGATGATTTGGCGACGATATCGGATAGCATCCGAACCTGGTTGGTTTCGGTGTCTTTTAGCGAATAAAAAGAAACAAAGGGATAGCCCTGCAATAACTCGTAGGCTTTAGCGAACCAGCCGGATGGAAAGTCCACGACCAGAAGCTGGAATTCGATACCCGATTGCCGAAATTGATTCAACAAGCCTTTTTCTTGCAACCCTTTGATCAATTCCAGCGTCGCGAAGCCGGTGCCCACGCCGTAATCAACCAGCTTAATCGAACGAGACGAAGCTTTGTTTTTAAGGATATGGTTCCACTGTTTTTCGATGTTGTCCAATACTTCTGCCACGAATAGTCCTGTAGCGTAGCAAGACCAGCGTCGGGGCAGAGAAAGATCGCCAGATTGATAGAGCAGATGATGCAGTGCATTGCCGTCGCTCAAGTCTTCTGATCCAGTGGGGACCCACTCCTTGCTGCCCCGATCGACTTGGGTCACGGTCTTTGGCTGGGGTAGTAAACCATCTGTTTTGAAGTGATTCAGGCTGATCGCAACAAAAGGTAAGCGGGATGGATACAGCATTTGCTGATAGATCACCGACCGTAAACCGGCCTTCTCCGCTTGCCGAATAAAGGCTTCAAAATCTACCGGGTATTGATTGGAATAACCGTGGTATGTGTCGAAGGCCGTTGCGTGAGTTTTCCCAATATGCTGGGCCGCGATACTGGGTTCGACATTGTGGGCTTCCAAAATAATGAGACCGTGCAATTGAATGTACGGCACCCATTTTTTTAGATGCTCCGAAAGACTTTGTTCCAGTTCATGGTTGGGGATCGGATTACCATTTTCATCTGCGTAGGCGCCGGTCGATAGTGCCGATTCGTTGTTGTCATTTATGTCTACCGGTTTTTGATAGGGGCGGTTGTGGTCGATGAATGCTCTTACGTGTAGGCCGTCACAGATATTAATATCCTTTTCTTTGAGCGCCGCGGCGAATTGCGCTGGGTCCCCGACATCGCCGAATAGGATCAAATTGGGTATGCCTGCTTTGTTCAGTGTGTCTCGCACGACGACTTGGGCTTTGACGTTGTAATCTGCACCGATCATGGTCAGAGGGAATTCACCAAGATGTCGCCCCCGTTCAGTTTTGCTTTGCACAACTTCATAGATTTGTTTCAACCATGCACCGTCACCGCAACCCATATCGGCAACAAATCGAGGTTGTTCTTGCAAAGGAAGCCGGTTAAAAATATCGATGATAATTTTTTCTGAATCTTCAAAATACCTACGATGCGCGACGCCGCTGGCCAGCACATTGATCACGCGGTCGACATGGACTTCTTCCTTTCCAGGTTCCACATGCGTTACGTTCTTGGCAGAATTGAAAATTAGGCGGCTAAGATTGCAAAACATTGGGGCGTAGGACCAGGTGAGGCCGTAATGCAGAGTGAAATCGCACGCCAATCGGCCGGCATCGTTAAAGCACCATCCGGTTGAAGTCTTATCGATCCAGTGCAAGTGTTGCAATAACCGCAGGCAGACTTCGACATTCTGCTTGGATCCAAAAAACCGGTTCAGCGGAAATTGATCCCCGTCGAGTAGGCCGTGTGATTTGGCCGCAATCATAAATGGTGCGACCAGCATCCCGTCCAAATGACGGGAGATGGTCTCAAATATTCTGGTCTCGGATGAAGAATGAGCATTATTATCCAGCGACCAACCGGCAATACTTTTGTCGACCAAATTACGATACGGCTCAAAATCGTCTAGATTGGGTTGGGGTGCATTGAACAGATAGGAATCCATAGATCTGCCCGAGTAAACAAATGCTGCAGCTTCGGAATATAAATCAAAGGCGACCGACGCCATTTTGCCTATTGGCGTTATTTCAAATACCATCGCATCGGACGCGGGCGGTCCTTGGCGATTGATCCAGCCTTGTAAGGCGAGACACCGCAGAGCGACATGCAGGTATCCCGGATTGCACTCTATTCCATCGCGCAATTCGGCCATTGACAGCCTACGTTGTTGAAAAAGACGTTTAAGTATGCCGCCATTATCGAGTGCGGCTACGGTTGCGCCCACGACGATTCCGTCGTGATGCAGAAACAGGTTGCGAAGAAGTTCTGCCGATACGCCAGCGATACTCACCCGTGCTTCTTGGCCCGCGTTCTTGGGCTGCGAACTGGTATTCATTAGTATGTTCTAATCAAATATTGACGCTGCAAATGCTGCTTGCGGTTTCATGTCTTAAGTTTCGAGTCAACAAAATGATCAAAGGGTGACAATACTCTTCATTAATCATGCCGGCAGTTATCGTTTCGGAGTCCTTAACTCCACCGACCGTACAAAATGAATCGCAAGCTCGTTGGGTTTGAGGTCACTATATGAAAACCGTTGTCGTATTTTTGGGAGCCGGCTGCGGGACGCCGATTCCGCCGAGGTCTTTTTCCCCGAGGTTGGGTTTAAGGCCGGTGGATTGTTGGTCCGAGGCGTGCGAAGCCCCAAAATCCTTATTAGAACACTGGGTTGTACTCGATAATTGTGATTGGTACTATAACGGCGCAGTTTATCGGTTGGCAAGCGGTTTGTGGAGAGCAGGACTTTAACATTGCACTAGGTGCCCTTTTTTGTAATTGGTTAACCTTAGTCCAAACCGCCACATCTTTTACTAAATTTTGATACCGTGGTTTTAGAATCTGGCGGTTTTTGCCGTGTATATTCATTTTTTCTCCCAGTTTTCATAACTCATGACCTTTCGGTTAAGCTTTTTTCTTTTTAGCGCATTGCTGGGTGCCGTCTTGGCGGTAGGCGCTGTGTTTTATTTGCAAAATAACAGTAGTGTCTCCAGCGAGGATGAAACCGTCGCAGATTTTGCATTGATTGATCAGAGCGGGCATTTTCACCAGCTTTACAACTACGCCTATGCTAAGGCCGTCGTGTTATATGTTCATGCTATCGGTTGCCCGGTCGTCGCCAATGATATCCCTGCATTGAAGCAATTGAAGAACCAATTTGGTGAAAAAAATATCGAGTTTTTTGCGATCAACGCCAATTTTACGGATGATCGGGCGAGCTTGGCGGCTCTAACGGATAGTCTCGGGTTCGATATTCCAATTCTGATGGACGACAGCCAACTTGTAATTGAAGAATTAGGCGTCATGAGAGCAGGCGAACTTATTGTGCTTGATCCCAAGACTTGGACGATTCGATATCGTGGGTCTATGGGTGCCGGGATAGCCACTGTAGACGCTAATAAAAATCTGGGTAACCAATATTTAGCAGACGTGTTGACGGCACTAAGTGAGGATAAGTCGATTGCTTTATCTAACCGGCCCAGCAAAGGATGCTTGATCGATTTTATCGATGATCCTGCCAGTCATCACAAAATGATTTCCTATGCGCAGGAAGTTGAACCCATATTGCGGAATCGTTGTGTCGCGTGTCATCGCCAGGGTGGGATTGGACCTTGGGCGATGGATAGCCACGCGACATTGAAAGCTTGGGCGCCTAGAGTCCGGCAAGCCATCATGAATAGAAGTATGCCGCCATGGCACGCAGATCCTAAGGTTGGTAAGTTTGCCTTTGATCGGTCCCTAACCGTTGAGCAGCAGCGAACATTGGTTCATTGGATTGACCAGGGCGCACCAGCCGGATTGAGCCCGGATCCTCTCGCACAGATACCACCCAAGCCTGTCGAAAATTGGCCCCTCGGGGAGCCCGACCTGGTTGTTAAACTCCCGACCGTGAATATTCCGGCCGAGGGGATATTTGCCTGGCAGTTCAAAAAGGTGCCGCTACCTATTACGAAAGATAAGTGGGTCCGGGCCGTGCACTTAAAGCCCAGTAATAAAGAGGCAACACACCATGTTTTTGCGTTTGTCGAATACCCCAAAGAAGCCAAGGAACACGAGCCGGATTGGGGGCAGGGCGCTAATAGCTTTTTTGCTGCTTACGTGCCGGGTATGTCTGTTAATCCGTTTCCGCACAACTCCGGACAATTTTTGCCCAAAGGATCCGTCGTAAGTTTTCAACGGCACTACATTACCGTCGGCTATCCAACCGAAGACGACCTTGAACTGGCATTGTATTTCCACAAAGAACCGCCCCAAGTTGAGTACAAAATGGTTTCGGCGATCAACATGGGTATCAACATTCCACCCTATGCTTCCAAGCATAGAGAATTTGCCAACGTCACGCTAAAAGAAGAGGGTGAGCTGCACGCGATATACCCGCATATGCATTACCGGGGCAAGGCCATGCAATTTGCAGCGCATTACCCAGATGGTACACAAGAGCAATTGCTTTCAGTGCCCAATTATGATTTTAATTGGCAGACGACTTATCAACTGCAACAGCCCAAGTGGCTGCCAGCGGGCACAAAAGTGAGTGTGGACGCTGAATTTGATAATTCTGTAAATAACCCCGTCAACCCAAATCCGGCTTCAACAGTAAAATGGGGAATGCTTAGCGATGATGAAATGTTGGTCGGTTACTTGGTATACACGACGCGTTTAAGTCAGGTTCATAAATAAGTAGTTGTATGAAGATAAAAATACCAACACGGAACATTGAGAAAAAATTGCTAAGAGCACAGAATTTGAACTCCAGGGTCTTAGCCTCTGCCAATTGGCAAAATATCGCACAATGCCTGTACGGTATGGTAGAATCCGACCCGTTATAAGGGACACATAACAACGCCAAGTCTCTGATATTTAAGAATGCGCCCGTAGCTCAGCTGGATAGAGTGTCGGCCTCCGAAGCCGAAGGTCACAGGTTCGACTCCTGTCGGGCGCGCCAATTTTTAGTGGCCCTACTGTTAGATGTTTATGCAACGGTATTGCGCTAATCGTCTTTCGAATTTTTCTTTGTTCTATTGCTTCGAATTCATGTAGGGCCAATAAACGGATTAATTCTGTTTTTCTAATGGGTCTTTTGTATTCTAGAATACCGGCTTAATTGCGAATAGGCATTGACGCTTCGGCTATTAAATGACTGCTACGTGAGCACGGTAGTCGGCATCAATTCACCATAATCCTAATAGAAATCAAAATAATTTGGAGACTTAAATGAATTGGAATATTTATCTTTCCGGTGAAATACACACCGATTGGCGTGAGCAAATTGGGCAAGGCCTAAAGATGGCTGGACTTTCAGTGACCTTGTATTCGCCGGTAACGGATCACCAAGCCAGTGATGATTGTGGTGACAATATTTTGGGGAAGGAAGATATAGCATTTTGGAAAGACCATAAGGCATCCAAGATTAATTCCATTAGAACCCGCAATCTGATCGACAAGGCAGATGTTGTGGTGGTGCGTTTTGGGGAGAAGTATAGACAATGGAATGCAGCATTCGATGCCGGCTATGCCTCGGCATTGGGTAAACCGATCATCACGTTGCACGATGCGGATTTGACCCATGCGCTCAAGGAAGTTGACGCGGCAGCCTCAGCGGTTGCACAGACGCCGGAGCAGGTTGTGGATATTATGCAATACGTGATTGGAGGATAGAGTATCAATCGTATGCTTTTTGTCGGTGTAATCCGGAAATAATGTCGCATTTGGCAAAAAAACTTCGGGCCGGTAGTAACTTTAACAGCGAAATTGATATTAAATTGACAACGCATAGTTTGCATTTATGGTTGGCCAATTTGGACTTAAGTGACGTGGAGCACAAAAAAATTTGGCCAGTATTGGACAAAGTTGAGCAGCAGCGGGCTTTGAGATTTAAATTAACGCAAGCGCGGCGGTATTTTGTAGCGGGGCGGGGCTTGTTGCGGTGTTTGCTTGGTTTTTATTTATCGACTTCACCTGAAGAAATAAGCATTGAACTAGGTGATTATGGAAAGCCAAGATTGTCAGGGAGTCAGCCAGACCAAGGGTTGGTCTTCAATGTGTCGCACTCTAAAGGCCAGGCATTATTCGGTTTCGCACGGGATAAAAAATTTGGTGTGGATTTGGAGTTTAGGCGTAAGATAAAAAATATTGAAGGGATGGTGAAGCGCTGTTTTTCCCGCAGCGAAGAATCGGCCTGGCGCGCTGTGAATCAAATCCAACGGGATCAACTATTTTTCTCTTTCTGGACCGCTAAAGAGGCGATGATCAAAGCTGACGGTCGTGGGATTGCCTTGGGGATTCAGCGTTGTCAGCTCGAGCACGAACCTTATCTTCGTTATACTAAATTGCCTAATAGTTGCGGCAATCCTGAGGATTGGGTTTTGTACCAAATTGATTGCGGTGATGATTATGACGGAGCGCTTGCTATCAAGCACCCCGCGGATAAAATAATCTACCGTGATCTATCGCGGAAGTGGTTGTTTGATCTGTATTTTCCCGCTGTCGTCGGCTAAAATAACGGCGCTTTCTGCTTTTTTGTTCGCATTATCCCCAGACTATGACCCAAGCTTTTACCGATATGCGCCTGCCACCGGGTCCGGGTACCGACTATTGTTTGGATTTCAGCTTTCCCGACGGCACCTTGCCAATGCTACAGGGACTGTTCAATCGATACGGCGATGTATACAAAGTCGGTTCGATCAGCCGTGATCAGCCGACTTATGTCGTTAGCCACCCCAACGATGCAGCGTACGTGTTGGGTAAAAATTATCGAAATTATGTCAAAGGGGTCGGGATAGAACGCGTTAATGTTTTGCTCGGACGTGGTTTGATGGTTAGTGAGGGCGATTTGTGGAAGCGCCAACGAAAAATGATACAACCGATGTTTCACCGAGACGTGTTGGAAAAATTTTCCTGGTTGATGGTGAAGTGCAGCCAAAGATTATTGGCGTCGTGGCAACAGAATCGGATTGCAGATGAGCCGATAAATTTAACCGCGGAGATGAGTCAGGCGACGCTGGATTTTATGCTTTATGTATTATTTGGCGATGATTTAGAGGTGCTGGTTCAAAAGTATGGGTTTAATCCGTTCGATATCGTCACCGATGAATCGGCACGCGACTTGATGTTTGCAAGAAAATTTCGCGCATTGGCCAAAGACGTATTGGAAATCGTAGAATCACGTCGTGCGGAAGATCGGCGTCCATTCGATCTGGTTTCCATGTTGATCGATGTACGCGAGAAAAAAACCGGGCAACCGATGGCCGACAAATTGTTGGTAGATGAGGTTCTAACCTTGGTTATTGCCGGACACGAAACTACCGCAGCCGCGCTTAATTGGACTTGGTATCTGATTTCGCAACATCCCGAGGTGGAGTCCCTGCTGCATGAAGAGCTTGATAAAGTTCTAGCCGGGCGGGCGCCGTTATTCGAGGATTTATCGAATTTGGTTTATACCCGACAGATATTGGAAGAGGCAATGCGGTTATATCCTCCAGGGTGGCTGTTAACGCGGCGGGCATTGTCGGATGATGAAATAGGAGGATTTTACGTTGCGACGGGAACCGATATTTTCGTGTCTCCGTATATCATTCATCGTCATCCGGATTTTTGGGAGCAACCGGAAACGTTTAAACCTGAACGTTTTGCATCAGAGCATTCTGAAAACCGTCTGCCGGGAGCTTACCTGGCATTTTCGATGGGCGCGCGAAACTGTATCGGTGAAGCGATGGCGATGTATGAGATGTTGATTCAACTTGCGGTAATTGGGCAGCAACTGCGGTTGGAGTATATTCCGCGGCAAGCCTTGGAGCTGGATGCAAAGGTCAATTTGCGGCCAAAACACAATTTGCATATGTTGATTAAGGAACGTTGAATAGATGAATCGTTTAGACACCAAGACGTTGGTTGAAGCCCTGCAAATTCCAGGTGATGGGGCAATTACCTTTGTCAACGGGAAGGATGATGAAAATTCCATAAGCTATACCGATTTGTGGGGTCGCGCGTTGCGGGTATTGGCTTATTTACAGGATCAAGGTATGAGCCCAGGGTCGGAATTGATCTTGTATTTAGAAACCAATGAGCAGTTCGTGGATGCTTTCTGGGGGGCATTGGCTGGCGGTATCGTAGCCGTGCCACTGGCGGTAGGTGCTGGCGAGGTACATCATCAAAAACTTTTTAATGTATTCAAAAAACTAAAACAACCGTTTTTGTACAGCACCAAACAAAACCTAAAGCGGTTACAGAAATACGCCGATAAAAATGATTTGCAAAATCAATTTGCGCGTATAAAAGCTACCGCAGTAATAGATCAAGACTTCGCCGATTTAAAGTCGTCTGGACAACCGGCAGCAGTTGCGCCTGAAGATACCGCTTTTGTCCAATTTTCATCGGGTTCTACCGGGGAACCCAAAGGCGTCGTGTTAAGCCATAAGAATTTGATGGCCAATGTTCGTTCTATATTGCACGGGATGAATATTGTTGCAACGGATAGTAGTCTAAGTTGGATGCCATTGACGCATGATATGGGAATTATCGGGTTTCACTTGGCACCTATGGTCGCCGACGCCGATTTGTATTTGATGCCCACTGAATTATTCGTGCGTAGACCGATGCTGTGGCTGCAAAAGATCAGCGAAAAGCGTGCGACCATAACGTCGTCACCGAATTTTGGTTACAAGCATTTGCTTAAGCGGTTTAAAGCGAATCCAGGGGATATTGACCTGTCCTGCGTGCGATTGATATTCAACGGTGCAGAGCCCATTTCAGCCAAGTTATGCGAAGAGTTTTTTGCTGTCATGGCGCCGTTCGGTTACCGAGAGAACGCTATGTTTCCGGTGTACGGTCTTGCGGAAGCCAGCCTTGCGGCGACTTTTTCCAACCCGGAGGATACGGTTTCATCTCTGTACGTGGGTCGGGAATCGCTGTTTTCAGGAAACGAGGTTTGCATTGTATCGGAACAGGATGCAGATGCATTGGAGCTGGTTCGTGTCGGATTTCCTGTTGCCGGGTCTGAAGTCGCCATTGTCGATAGCGAAAATAAATCGTTGGCGGAAAACGTTGTCGGTCGCGTGTTGATTCGCGGTGACAATGTGACGTCCGGTTATTACGACGATGATGAAATGAATAAACGGACGATCGACAGTGACAATTGGTTGGATACTGGGGATCTTGGTTTTATCAATCAGGGGCAGTTGGTTATCGCCGGAAGGGCAAAGGATCTGATTATTGTTAATGGTCAAAATTATCATCCGCACGATCTGGAGGTTGTGTGCGAGAAAGTCGATGGTATCGAATTGGGTAAAATAGCTGCATGGGGTATTCCAACTGGCGCGGATGCGGTTGAATCTTTAGTGGTATTCGTGCTGTTCCGCGGTACAGCCAAAGATTTTTTGCCTACGGCGCAACAAGTCAAGCGTTTGCTCAATGAAGGTATCGGTATTGACGTGGGCCAAATTGTGCCGGTTCGAACGATACCAAAAACCACCAGCGGTAAAATGCAGCGATATCTGTTGGCAGAACAATTCTTGCGCGGTGATTTTCAATCCGTCGTAGATGAATTGAACGCGTTATTATCGCCGGTATTGGCCGAACCTGTCGAGGCTGATGCTGCAAACATCGAACAAACATTGTTGCGTATTTGTAACGCTATAATAGATGATAGAGACGTTGGGGCGGACGATAATTTATTTGAAATTGGAACGAGTTCGCTGAAGTTGGCGCAAATTCATGAGCAGATTGAGGCGCATTTTCCAGGGCGGGTTGAAGTTACCGATCTATTTGATTATCCAACAGTCACCGAGTTAGCCGCAGTTTTAAATGGTACCTAATTGGCGGTTTTGATGGCGGTATTTAAAAAACGACCAGGTTGGGTTCGTCATTGGGAAAAAAAAATCGCACCCTATGCGATCAACTGCGTTGCTTGGGTTTTGATAAAAACCTGTAGAGTACAGCGGATAATCGGGCAATCCAACGCAGAACGGTTGATGGCTGAGGGGGCTGTGTTTCTTCCCTGTTATTGGCACCAACAAACGGTATTTTGTGTACATTTTTTGTTGGGATTGATGCAGCGTGGTTTGAATCTGGGCTTTTTGGTAAGTCCTTCCAAAGATGGTGAAATTGGTGCGAAAATATTTCGTTTCTGGGGGGCAAAAATATTGAGAGGGTCTTCCAGTGCAACCGGTGCTCAGGCATTGCGTGAAATTTATTTGGCGATAAGCCGTGAAAAGCTATCCGTCGCAACGACCCCAGATGGACCGAGGGGCCCGATCTTTGAATTTAAACCGGGTTGGGTGACGTTGGCCAAGCTAACCGGTAAAGCGATGCTACCCATTGCCTACGCGGCTGATAAAGCCTGGACTTTGAATACCTGGGACCGATTGGTCATTCCCAAACCATTTTCCCGAATCGTTATAGCGGTGGGGGAGCCGACTTACGCGACTAAGCAGTTGGATGCACGGGAACTGGAGCTGTTACAACATGAAATGGAAGATAAGCTCAACACTCTGTCGTCTGCGGCGCGAACCGCATTGCAATTGGGCTGAAGCCAAAATGTTCCAGCCTGAGCGGAACCACCGACTCGGGTCAGCAGTTCCGCTTCAGTGCGCTATGTAATAAGCGCTGTTTTTATGTGCTATTCGTAATAATCGAAGTCCTAGCTAGACGTCGATGAAAATGGTGTGACGCATTCTTCGGTAATCGTGGTTCCGGTTTCACCGGTAACGATTCTAGTTGCCATTCTTTGGCCTGGGGGGCACATTTCAGAAGTTGGGTTTGTCGAGGTTTCAGCAACGCTCGATGAGTTGGCCTGAATATTTGCCCCACTATGTAAACTTTCCGGAATACTTGCTGCGGACGCAGTTCCAGTTGCAAATGCTGCCAGTATCATAGATGTGATAAAGTGCTTTTTCATTATTGACTCCTGGGTGGTTTTTTGGATCATTCTTGTCGAGAACTAACCCGTAGATTGAGTCTATGCGATCAAGCTGCGGTAAACCGTGAGTCGATTCACAAATCATTTACAAACAATTTCAGATTGTAGGGTGGCGCATCTACCGAGTGGGTGTTTGAGAGCTAAAGCCAGAGGGCGCGTGGTGAAACTGGTGTAGTTGGGTGTTAAACGACCCTGTTAGTGCGTGAATCCAAATTATGAATGAGACTTACAGCGAGGGAAGTGGGTAGCAGACTAGGTGCACTGCTTAGCTACTTTCAGGAGGGATTTCGATATCGACTGGATCACCGGGTATAACGTTCGATTCGGACGCCCAACCTCCGAAGTCAATTATTTTGCATCGTTCGCTACAAAATGGGCGATAAACCTGCGATTCTACCCACGGGACCTGTTTGCCACACTGGGGGCATTTTACGATTGGCAGAATTTTATCCGGCATCAGAATAGGCAGCGGGTCAAAAGAAAGTCGATATCATCGCTGGTTTGAGCGGGTCTGTCGCGATCGGCCACTGTCATAAATCGCACCGTAAATCGGTGTTTTCCGCCGCTAATTTCAGCAAAATAAGGGGCTGCCTGATGGATTGAAACGCGCAGCAGTTGGTAAGGAAGGCCGCGATCCAGGGATTGTTGAAAGAATCCAGACTGGGCGGTTTCCTGACTGGGCGTTGAACTTTGGCGTATAAATCGCAGGATGAGATCGATGGCCTGCCGGATAGTCGAAAATGGCTGGATCCATAATTCCAGATCCTGATAACGCATACTGTCTTTTTGTTCCAGCCAAAAATGATATTCAGGCAGGTCAAATGCGCAAGTTCCACCAGGTATCGAACTGCGTTGGGAAATGCTTTTAAACAGTTCGCTTTCCATCAGGCTGAGTCCAATCTTCCCGCTGGTTGCATAAAGCTCTTTGCTTATTGTTTCCAGTTCGTCGAGAATGGCTGTGAGTTTTTTCAAATCGACGCCCTTGTTTTGAGAAATTCTCGTAAGAACGCTGGAATGTCTATCCAGTTCTTTCAATATTTCAGATTTGAGATCGTTTCGACTGAATATCGTCAAGATGTCAAGGAGGGTTGATATTACAGCTCGACTGTCCCATACAGAATTGCCTTCCATAAAATGGTCGACCTGCAAGAAAAGCTGCTCAAGACGCATGAAGACACGAATTCGCTCACTCAATGGGAATTCGAATACGATATATTCGTTCAATTTTTAAGACCGGTATTGTCGGAGAAATCCAGATAAAAATTGTGAAGCTTTTCTACCTGTTTATCAAGCGATGAAATATCTGATGAATTTGAAATCACATCATCCGCTTTCGCTAGTTTTTTATCTCGGGACGCTTGTGCCGACACTATTCGCTCGATCTCTTCCTCCATTAATCCATCGCGTGCTTTTACCCGGGCATATTGCATCTTAATGGGAATATCTACAACCAATACTCGGTCTACCCTGTGACATTGTTCCGTTTCAATCAACAAAGGGACGCTTAAAATACAATAAGTCGTGTTTTGTTTGCAAACCTCTTTGTCAATTGCTTCGTAGACCAACGGATGAAGAATAGATTCGAGTAACTTTTTTTTGTCTGGTGAGCTATAAATTAATTCGCGCATTTTGGGGCGGTTTAGTCGACCGTTGCTATCAAGAATCTTGTTGCCGAATGATGCGGCGATTTGGTTTAGGCCGGGCATGCCGGGCTCAACCAAAGCGTGCGAAATTTTATCAGCATCGATGATCGGTGTGCCACGTTTTTGGAATAGATTTGCGACTGTAGTTTTACCACTTCCTATGCCACCGGTTAATCCAATTTTTAGCATGGACTCAATTTTAATGGGAGTGTCCGTGGAATAGCATTACTTGGCTATAATTTTGTTTTAGAGTAGTGGTAGGCTTTTACACAAAGACAAATTTCTGGTATAAAGCTCGGCTGTTAACTGAATTGAATAACTCTGGGGTTCGTGATGTCTAAAGTATGCCAAGTGACGGGTAAACGTCCCGTTACGGGATTTAATGTATCGCACGCACACAACAAAACCAAGCGCCGTTTTAATCCAAACCTTCATCGCCATCGATTCTGGGTGGAAAGCGAAAACCGCTGGGTGCGTTTGCGGGTGTCTAGTAAAGGCATGCGCATCATAGATAAACTCGGAATTGACGCTGTTATCGCCGATATTCGCAAACGTGGCATCAAAGTTTAAGGAGAGAGTGCGATGCGAGATAAAATTAAATTAGTGTCCAGTGCCGGAACAGGTCATTTCTATACAACGACCAAGAACAAAAAAAATATGCCGGAGAAAATGAAGATCAAGAAGTTTGATCCAGTTGTTCGGAAACACGTTGAATACAAAGAATCAAAAATCAAATAATTGAGTTTGATTTAGGCTCTTCTTAAACAGTACGGTTTGTACATTAATTGGGTTCGGATTTTGTTAGCGGGGCGTGGCAAATTGCTCCGTTACGAATTTCGGCGTTGATTTTTTTGAGACGCTGTCCTACGCACGGGCCTTCAATGCATAATCCGTCACTGATCTGAAATCTGGCTCCGTGGATTGTGCACAGGATGTGGCTCTTAAAGATATCTAAAAATTGGTTTTCTTGCCAATTTAGTGGGGCGCCACTGTGTGGGCAAGAATTGACATAAGCATGAATTCCCCCGTTTTTTTTTACAATAAAGCCCGACTCGCTATTCTCTTCCTGTAGCTGCGATTCAAACTCGCGACATTCTAATTCCTCTAGATCGTTTACCTCGCAAATTATATTGGTCTCGTTGCGGATAACCATTTGCTATATTCGTCTAGGATGGTGGGGGCTGCAGATTAGTTTTGGGATTGTTTGTTTCAAGACTCTCTGCAGGTTTATCTTCAGTCGTTGGCTCCTCGTTGGGTGTTAAGCTAATTTGATGTTCTTGTGTTGTGGCCAGTTTATCTTTTGCAGAAGCTTTGTTTTCTTCCAATGGAAATTTTTCTTTCATATCTTGCAAAGATTCAGATATCAAAAAGGAGATCAAAAAATTTCTTCCTTGTTCCGTGCCTAGTGCCAATCCTGCCATTATCGCAACGCTAAATACCCCAGCTGCGATAGCGCTAACCAATTTTCCTTTAGAACGGTTACCGTTGTTTTTGGTTTCTTGTTGGTCGATATCTTCGTCGTCTTCGTCGATCATCGAGAATACGTCTTGGTCTATCGGAGTCAGGACCGGGTTGATTGGCAATGGAGTATTGGCCGATTCTTCAAGTTCTATCACGCGTTGCCGCTCGCTTTGTAATTCTCGTCTAAAACGTTCGTTTTCCTGTTTGCTTTCGGCTAACTGATTCTGCATTGTATGTACATCTTTTTCGGCTTGAACTCTGACCATTTCCAGTTCTGTCCGAAGAGCCTCTGTTTCTTCTCCTGTAGTCGTATCGTCAGCTTGATCCATGAATTCTTGAACGACTGATTTAAGTTCAGCATTTTGTTCTTCTAAACTACGGGCTTGTTCCTCTATATTCTGCCGTTCTTTTTCCGCAATCGCATATTTCTCTTCCAACTCGCCGATGGAGGACCTGAGTTCATTTAGTTGCGAAGTACTGTTCGCCTGATCTGGGTCTCCGTTATTAATATCTTCCATGTGCCGTTCCAAGATCGCATTTTCTTTTCGGATAGCAAATAATTTGGCTTCCAGATCACTCAAATCTTGAGTTTTATTGGATAGGCGCTCTTGGATTTCGCTTGATTCCGCCGTTAATGCCGCAACTTCATCCTTTAGTTTGGCTTGTTTCTGATTCTCTTCGGTAATTCTCAGTTCATACGATTCTTCCCGCTGTTTAAATTCTTGTTTTTGGAGGTCCAGATTTGACTGCAATTCAGTGATTTCCTCAGTAAGCTGGTCGATGCTATCAACGTCTTCCCGCAGAGCCACGTTTTCTTGTTCAAGTTCATTTTTATTTTGTGCCAACGTATCACGTTCGCTTGCGATCGATTGAAGTTTCTCTTGGCTAACTTCGAATTCAGCCTGTGCATTATTGAGCTGCTCCTGTAAATTAGTGATTTGATCGAATAATTTACGTTGTTCGCTTTGCGAATCATTAACAATTTGATCGTGTAGCGAGGTTAGCGAATCAAGCTCACTTTTGATCGTGGAATGGTTTTTTAAGGCCTCATCTAATTTACCTCTAATATCTTCATTTTCGTTAGTATTTTCGTCGAGTTGGTTGATCAACTCGGTTTTTTCAGATTCCAGTCTTGCTTGAGTTTCTTCCAGCGTCTCTATGGCTTCGCTCAAACTAGATTCTTTGGATTGGGCCCGGGATTCTGATTCGGCGTGTTGTTCGGAAAGATGGGTAATCTTTAACTCCAAATCTTCCCGTTCAGAGGTTAGTAAATCGACATTATCCGTTAATTTCCCAATTTCTTGATTCTTTGCTTCTAAATCAGATGCAATTCTTGAATTGCCGCTTTCCAATTCGGCTTTTGTATTGATTAATTCATCTATTTTCTCGGAAAGATCTTTTATATTTTCTTGGGCTTTCTGCTGTTCTTTCTCGTATGTTTCGGTTGAAATTGTAATTTCTTTTTGTAAAGAATCTTGTGTTTCTTTTGACTCTTTTAATTGACTGGACTGCGATTCCATCGCTGTGATTGTTTCACTCAATTTTGCGATTAAGTCAGATTTTTCTTCTTCTAGAGCGTTATTGCTCAGTTCAAGCTCGCCAATCTTTCTGCTGAGTTTATTCTGCTCATTTTTCGCATTTTGCTCCGCTTTTTCTTGGTCGGTAGAAATTTCGTTCCGCTGCTTTTCCAATGCGTCGCATCTATTCGTAGATTCTTCCAACTGACTACGAATTGAAGAGAGGTCTGAGGCTTTATGATCTAAAGCTTCTTCGGAATCTGCCAGATTCTTTTCAAGGGTTTCAATTTTGTTGTGTAATTCAGTATTTTCATTTTGTAGCGTTGTCTTTACTTCATCGTGTTGCTGAAGCGAATCAGTCTGATTCGCTTGTAATTGTTCAATGTTGGCGAGGCTTTTTTCCAGTTCTTCTGCAACCTGGTTCTTTTCAGATTGCAATATCTCTGCGTGGTCTTCAAGCTTGTGTATTTTTGCGCTAAGTTCGGATTCTTTACTGGCCGCGCTTTCTCGTATAGTGGATTGGTCTTTGTTTAGTTCCGAGACCGTACTTTCTAAATCGGAGACTTTTTGTTCTGCGATTTTGAGTTGTTCATCCGATGTAGATTGGACTTTCAATAGGTTTTCGTTACTGAGCTGTATTGCTTCAATTTCAGCGCGAAGCTTGTTTCGGTCTGATTCGATTCGTTTTAGCTCTGACTCAAGATCATTCTGCGCAACCCGTTGCTCATCGAATTGGGTTGAGACAGTGTCCAGCTCTACCTGTTTATTTCCCAGTTTTTCCTTAAGAGCTGAATTTTCATGGCTGAAGTCTTGTTCGGCTTGACCAAGTTTTTCTTGTAGCGATTCGATATCCTGCTGACTAGCTTTTAAATCTTGAACTACTTCTTCAAGTTCTTGTTTTAATTTCTCTTGCTGCGCTTCAGAGTTTTTTGATAAGTCATCATTCTTATTAAGTGCCTGCTCCAGCTGCGGTTTTAATTCGGCAAGCTTTTTTTCGAAGCTTTGTTTTTCCGCTAACAGGGATTGGACCTGTCCTGATTGATCAGTTTCGAGCTCTAGTTTTTGTTTGCTGATCAGCTCATGAGCTTCTTTGTTCTTGAACAATTCCTGATTCAATTCGGCAATGGCATCGTCAGAACTTTGTTGTTGTTCTTGCAAGCGTTTTTTTGTTGCTTCAAGTTCATCATTTAGCCGTTCAAGCTTCTGTTTGGAGTCGTCGGCCGTTTTGTCTTTTTCAGCCAGCACTTTATCCAACTGGGGCTGCAGTTCTGCTAGGTCCTTTTCTAAGGACTGTTTTTCCTCCCGCAATAGCTCAATTTGATCGGAAAGCTTGGATTCTAGATCCTTATTCTCCTGATTGAGTTGCGCGTTGTTTTGCTTGTTTTGTTCTAACTCATCCTTTAACTTCTCAAGCGTTTTTTCTGAATTGGTTTTTTGTTCTTCGATCTGCTTTTGTGTAGATTTCAGCTCTTTTTGTAGCTGTTCAAGTTGAACCTTCGAATCGCCAGCATTCTTGCTTTGTTCGGATAAATTTTGTTCCAGTTTAAGTTTAAGATCTGCCGCTTCCTTTTCGAACGACTGTTTTTCGGAAAGCAAATTTTCCAGTTCACCAGAATTGGTGTTTTCCAGTTCTTGTTTCTGTTTGCTCAACAGTTCGTAATTCGATGTCTTATCGCTAAGTTCTTGTTCGAGTTTGGCGATAGAAGCCTCTGCAGATTTCCGGTTAGTGTCGGATTGGTTTAGTTCGTCACGCAGTCGGGCGATTACATCGTTGGTTTCATCTTTAATTCGGGAAAGGTTGGCCTCTGATACTTTTTTTGCGGATGATTCACTATAAAGTTTCGATTGGCTCTCGGACAATGATTTTTCTAGTTGATCCAAACTTTTCTTTTGGGCGTTATATTCCCGTTGCAGATCCTTGAGTTCACTACCAACGGATTTGAGTTGTTGCGTCGAGTTTTCTAATGCTGAATTTTGAGCATTGTTATCCAGTTTTGTAGCATCTAGACTTGCTTTTTGCTCGGACAGTTTTTGTTCGGCTGACTTTAAGTCCTTCTCAAGTTCCGAAATTTTTTGTTCGAGTTGTTGTTGAATTTTATTTTGATCGTTATTATCCGCCGCGCTTGATACTTTGCCCTGCTCAGCATTTATTCTTTTTTCTTTTTCGCTATTTAATTGTTGTTGCAGTTGGGTAATGATTGATTGTGCTTCCGACAATGCATTTTGGTCATCTTGCAGCGAATTTTCGTGTATTTCATTTGTGATTGTTGCAGAAGCGTCGGCGTTCGGTGCGCTTTCTTGATCGGGTTTGGATTGTTCAAAGTTCGTTACGCTACGTTGCGCACCGGCGTTTAGGAATTCTTCCGGTACTGCTTCTATACCGCCATCCAGTACCACCGCCTCCAGGCCTTGCCGGATGAGCAAAAAAGTTGCTGCGTCACTGGTATTGCCGTCTTCGCAAATTACGATGATTTTGGCCTTTGGGTCGAGGTTTGTGATTTGCATTCGCAATGAAAAGAATGGCGTATTGGTACTGCCATTTATATGCCCTTTTTCGAATACGTCCGGGGTGCGGACGTCAAGCAAGATCCCGCCTTGTTGTTTTTCGTTGAGTGCGGTGTCAATATCGACATGCTGAATAACCGGTTCTTTGATCAGATTCAGGAAGTTTTCTTTGTTCAGGCGGAGTAAGATACCGTCTGTTCGCATGGTAATGCTGACATTGCGGGGTTCTCCTGAAATCAGTGAGTCTTCGCCGAATGTATCTGTTGTTTTAAGCTCTGCGAGTTTGATTTCTTTTGCATTTGCGGAAGGTTTGCGTGTGAGTGTGCAGCGACCTTTCTTGATAATGTAATAATAATCGCCCGGTTCTCCCTGGCTGATTACGCTTTCACCCGCTTTAATTTCAATCTCTTCCATGCTGCGCAGCACTTTCTGCAGATTCGCAGCCGGCAACTGTTGAAAAATGGGTGATTTAAGCAGAGTTGTCATCCAATCACCAGACGGTTCTTCTGGCATGTCATTGACTTCGTAACTTTCCGCCTGTTTTTTCTCAACGGTTGAGGCGTTGAGAAGCTCTGCTTTGATGCGAATAAAACGAACTTTATTTTTTGCTACGGCAAAAACTTTCCGTGGTATTTGGTGCGCCAGCGCAAAGCGAGCCGCTTCGGATCCACCGGTAATTGTGTCCATTTCCATGCCGGCGGCTTGTAGTGAAATTTTACCTTCCAATAGGTAAACGAATTCGTTCTTTTGGTCGCCTTGCCTGAATAATACGGCCCCCTTGGGGCCTTCTTCGATTTGAATTTCCGTGCAAAGCTTTTCGAATACCGTCTTGGATAGCGTTGTAAGTGGTATAAGTTTCCGAATAGCTTGTCCGTCGGAGGCTTTCATTGAGACTGTCATTTGTACCTTTTACTCGGTAACATTTGGTTAATGTTGTAGCGCAATCATTGTTATGGGTGTTCCGCCTTCAATATAATAGTTCAATTAGTGAAAAAGATCCGCAGGAATACAAATTTTGCGGGTGAATCAAATCTCTAGTTTGCGCATCACCTGAATCTGGTGACGGACCCAAACAATGTGATATAGGTGCTCGTGTATCACAGCTTAAATGTGGATGTTTTTAGAGGAGTTTAGATTGATGTTGAATAGACGTGCAAGCCACAACACACTAATTTACAGTGTTTTGGTTGTGGGCTTGTGGTCCCAGGCGTTTTTTGCCTTTTCTGCCTTACCGGCTTGGGTTGATGGGCACAGAGTTCCGAGCTTGGCACCCATGTTAGAGCGGGTAATGCCGGCCGTGGTAAATATTTCGACCCGCACAAAGATCCAAATGCGCGAGCATCCGTTGATGCGGGATCCGGTTTTTCGACACTTTTTTCAAGTTCCCGAGCAATCCCGAAAGCGGCAATCTCATAGTTTGGGGTCCGGGGTTATCATCGACCGAAAGCGGGGGTATGTATTAACCAATAACCACGTCATCGATAAAGCCGATGAAATTATGGTTACGCTTCAAGATGGCCGTCAACTGAACGCAAGCTTGGTGGGTACTGATCCAGAATCGGATGTTGCGGTAATTCAGATTCCAGCGAAAGGGTTAATTGAGATACCCATTGCGGATTCTGATGGTCTGAGGGTGGGCGATTTTGTAGTTGCGATCGGAAATCCATTTGGATTGGGGCAAACAGTAACATCGGGAATTGTTAGCGCATTGGGAAGGTCTGGATTGGGAATAGAAGGGTATGAAGACTTTATCCAAACCGATGCATCGATCAATCCTGGTAATTCAGGGGGAGCACTGGTCAATTTGTTTGGTGAATTGATTGGCATTAATACGGCGATTATAGCGCCGAGCGGAGGAAATGTTGGCATAGGTTTCGCGATTCCCTCGAATATGGCGGTGAGGTTAAAATCTTCGTTAATAAAGCATGGGGAGGTGAAACGTGGATTGCTTGGCGTAACTGTCCAAGATTTGACCCCGGAACTAGCACAAGCCTTTGATATTAAAGTGGCTCGCGGTGCGGTGGTTAGCCGGATTCAGGCGGATTCACCGGCAGAAACAGCGGGTTTGGAGCCGGGAGATGTTATCGTCGCGATTAATGGTCGGCCGGTGAAAAATAGTGGAAACATCCGTAATGCGGTAGGCTTGTTACAAATTGGTGATCGACTTGAGTTAGAGGTTATCCATAATGGAAAATCGATCTCACGCCTTGCGATTATCGGCGAACCCAAGCACGAAGTATATGACGGGGGGGCTATCCATCCGACATTATCCGGCGTTGAATTGGGCCAGACACGAAAAAATCAGGTCGAGGGCGTATTAATTGAGAAAATTGATAGCGGGTCCTATGCCTGGGCGGCTGGGTTACGGGTTGGCGATGTTATCGTGGTGACAAATAAGTATCGGGTGCGGAGTCTGGATGATCTAGCGAAAGTTGCGCGTGGGCAGCGTTCTATTTTGCTTAATGTGCAGCGCGGAAGAGAGGCCTTTCTCGTACTATTACAATAATATAGATTTTTAGTATGGCAAGTGAACGAATATTCAAACCCCTTAAGATCGCGGTTCTGGTCATTTCTGACAGTCGAACGGAAGCAACCGATGTGTCTGGTAAAGTATTGGTGGAACGGTTGGAGGCGAACGGGCACGAGTTGGCCGATAAACGGATCGTACCGGACAATATTTATCAAATTCGTCAAGCTGTTTCAGCCTGGATCGCGGATGACGAAATTAATGCAATAATCAGCAGCGGAGGTACTGGAGTTACCGGACGCGACGGAACACCGGAAGCAGTTTCGCCACTTTTCGACAAGACGTTAGAGGGTTTTGGTGAAACCTTCCGGGCAATTTCGTATCAAGACATCAAAACGTCGACCATGCAGTCCCGTGCTATAGCGGGTGTCGCAAATGCAACTTACATATTTTGTGTTCCAGGATCATCAGGTGCATGTCGTACCGCGTGGGATGCGTTGATTAAAGACCAACTGGACTATAGAACACGACCGTGTAATTTGGTTGAATTAATGCCCCGATTGCGAGAACAATGATTGCAGGGAAGCATTTTGTATTTCTGGGTTCGATCTGTGCATTTACCGGTGTTGCGATGGGGGCATTCGGCGCACACGCATTAGGATCGACTTTGTCCGCCAGAATGATGGAGATTTATCAAACAGCGGTGGATTATCAAATGTGGCATGCACTTGGTCTTGCTTTGATTGGAGTTTTGCTCCGTTTTCAGCCTGAATCCAAACTGCTTGGTTGGGCCGGAGGATTGATGTTTTTTGGGATTGTCGTTTTTTCCGGTTCGTTGTACACGCTTAGTATCACCGGTATCAGATGGCTTGGAGCCATCACGCCTTTTGGCGGTACTTCATTTTTGATCGCTTGGTTACTAGTGGTTAAGTTTTCCTTAAATTTAAAATAAAGTATTCTTTGATGCGCGACGCCAGCCCAAAAACGATATATCTAAAAGATTATAAACCTCCGTTTTATCTAATCGATACCATTGATCTGGTTGTGATTCTAGACGAATCCGATACGCGTGTTGTGTCTAAGTTGAGGATCAGAAAAAATCCGGAATGTACGGAAGTTGATGCGCCATTGGAATTATTTGGCGAAGAATTGTTGTTGGATTCGATCCGATTGGATGATCGAGAGCTAAAACCGGAAAACTTTCAATGTACGCGTGAAGCGTTGATATTGCCGATTGTCCCCCAGGGAGGACATTTTTCGTTAGAGATAGAAACGCGCTGTAATCCACGGGCAAATACCGCGCTGGAAGGCTTGTATCTGTCCAACCGGATGTTTTGCACGCAATGCGAAGCACAAGGTTTTCGCAGGATCACATATTATCTGGATCGGCCGGATGTGATGGCTGTATTTACGACCACACTCATTGCGGACAAAAGCAGGTTCCCGGTACTTTTGTCCAACGGTAATAAAATTGCGCAAGGCGAACTAAAGCATAATAGACATTGGGTTAAATGGGAGGACCCGTTTAAAAAGCCAGCATATTTATTCGCGTTGGTGGGTGGGGAGTTGGATTGTGTTGAAGATACTCATACAACACCATCAGGCCGCAATATTGATCTGAAAATATATGTAGAAACGCATGATTTAGATAAATGTGACCATGCCATGCGCTCGTTAAAAAAAGCAATGTGCTGGGACGAAAAAGTATTCGGGCGGGAATATGATCTTGATCTGTATATGATCGTTGCGGTAAGTCATTTCAACATGGGGGCGATGGAAAATAAGGGTTTGAATATATTTAATACTAAATATGTTTTGGCACGCCCCGATACTGCGACCGATGCGGACTATGAACATATTGAGGGTGTTATTGGGCATGAATATTTTCATAATTGGACCGGCAATCGAATTACTTGCCGGGATTGGTTCCAATTAAGCTTGAAAGAAGGATTAACTGTTTTCCGTGATCAGGAATTTACCGCCGATCAAACTTCGCGGGGTGTCAAACGCATCAACGATGTAAATATGCTGAGGACGCACCAGTTTGCAGAAGATGCAGGACCATTGGCGCACCCGGTTCGCCCCGAAGCTTATATAGAAATCAACAATTTTTATACTCTGACGGTCTATGAAAAAGGAGCCGAAGTAGTACGCATGATACACACGTTGTTAGGGTCGGAGGGATTTCGCAAGGGAACCGATTTATATTTTCAACGATTTGACGGCCAAGCGGTAACGACCGACGATTTTGTGACAGTGATGGAACAGGCTAATCAAGTCGAATTAACGCAATTTCGACGTTGGTACAGCCAAGCGGGCACCCCATGCCTTGAAATAATGACAGAATATGATTCTCAAACCGCTAGTTTGGTTTTGAATGTTGCGCAGAACTGTCCTCCAAGTCCCGGTCAATTGCACAAAGAGCCCTATCACGTTCCTATACGTATCGCTTTACTGGGGCAATCGGGTAACGAGTTGCCAATACATTGCGAGGGTGAATCCGGACAGGCTACTGAAACAATCCTCGAAATGACCGAATCTAATCAGCAGTTTAAATTCGAGAATGTCCACGAATATCCGCATATATCTATTATGCGTGGGTTTTCTGCACCGGTGAAGCTGATAATGGATCAGAGCCTGGACGAGCTTGCATTTTTGTTGAGGCACGATTCTGATATGTTTAACCGGTGGGAGGCTGGGCAGCAATTGGCCGGTCAAATCCTTCTTGATCGAATCCAGACGATTCAAAATGGGCAAAAAGCTAACTTGGTAAGTGAAAAGCTCATCGATGCGTTCCGGGCGTTGCTTGGTCAGGAATGGACCGATTTGTCGTATTTGGCGCTATTGTTGACCCTGCCATCTGAGCGCTATATTAGTGAGCAAATGCCGGTAGTGGACGTAGAGGCAATCTATCAAGCGCGCTGCCAGATTAGAACTGAACTGGCGTTAGAATTGAAAGAATTGATACTGGAAATTTACCAAAATAATAACCGGGATGAATCGGGATTATTTGATATCGAAACAGTGGGGCGTAGACGTTTAAAGAATACGTGTTTGGCTTATTTGATCGAGTTAGAAGAGCCGTTCGTATACGATCTTAGTTTAGCGCAGTATAACGCGGCTAAAAATATGACAGATCAATTGGCCTCCTTAGCTTGTATTGTCAATAGCAATCATCCAGAAAAAAATTCAAGCTTGGATGCTTTTTACCGGCAATGGCAACGAGAAGCGCTGGTAGTGGATAAGTGGTTTAGCCTACAAGCCTCGAGTCCAGTGTTTGGGAAATTGGAGACCATATTTAAGCTCATGGCGCACCCCGCATTCGATCTCAAGAATCCTAACAGAGTGCGCTCATTGATTGGTGCGTTTTCGCAAGCTAATTTGCTACAGTTTCACGTTGTTGGTGGCAGAGGCTATGAATTTTTAGCTGATCAAGTGATCTCGCTGAATTTAATCAACCCACAGGTGGCTTCAAGAATGCTCGGAGCATTCAGCCATTGGCGACGATATGACGAACACAGGCAGCAGACAATGCGTGCCCAACTAAAAAGAATTATCAGTACCGAGAATATCTCAAAAGACGTATATGAGATAGCAAATAAAAGTTTGGATTTTTAATAAAACTTGGCTTTGATTGCCTCTGTACAAGAATGCGCGTGAGCCCTGTTGATGCAGGCTTTTCGCGAGTTTGCTGTAAATGTGCAACAGTTTATTGATCTCGCGGAGAGGGTGGAATTGTCGTAAACTGAAGCTCGAATTTCGTTCACGTATTGCCCCAATGTATTGAACCTGGGGAACGCGTGACCAAGTGCAGCGTCGTCAATCGAGCGTCGAAAACGAAAATTGGTGGCTGTATTCCGAGCCTATCCATACAAAGAATTAATGAGGAAAATATGCCAAATTGGAAACGCGTACCAGTTTTAATAGGCATCGTATTTGCCGTTCTGGCAATTTGTTACATAGCCTTTTATTTTGTCTTTCTAGATCTGGTCGTAGATCTTTGGTGGTTTCAGTCGCTGCAATACGAAGGCTATTTTTGGCTGCGTTTACTTTACCGGTATTTCATTTCCGGCGGCGTTACATTGTTATTTTTCCTGATATTTTTTATTAACTTCTGGGTCGCATCGCGATATTTGGGGGTAACTCGGTCTACGGTTGTAGAAGGTTCAATTACTAAACAGAAGCAATCTCGCGGATTTGTTACCAAGTTTCAAAGCGGCGCACTGGATGTTTATTCGATTATTTCGTTGATTCTCGCGATCATTATTGCGTTACCGTTCTATGAGCAATGGGAAGAGTCGCTGCTATTTTTGTACGCGCCCAGTACCGGAATTATGGATCCGCTCTATCAAAACGATGTGAGCTTCTATTTGTTTTCGTTTCCGGTATACCAGCTTATACAAAAAGAATTATTGATCGCATTGTCAGTATTGTTCATTTCGATAGCCGTTCTGTATTGGATTGAACATCGGGTGATTATTCGTGATCGCAGGCCTTACCCGTTTGGGGTAAAAGTTCATCTTACTGGTTTGATAATGTTAGTTTTTCTTGCCGTTGCCTGGGGGTTTATGCTGCAGCGGTTCGGATTGCTGTATGTAGATCAACACGAACCGGTATTTTATGGGCCTGGTTTTGTCGAGATTAGATATCATTTACCCTTGATTTGGACAGCGTTAACGACTTTTCTTGCGACGGCTTTGTCGGCGATCGTCCTGATTCACAGTCATGGTTCTCGGGGGAAGCGCCCTTTGATTGCGTTCTCTGTGCTATTTGCGGTTTCGCTGGCTCTGAGGCACATACCCTTTATTCCTGACGCAATCGACAAATTAATTGTTCAACCCAACCCGGTTAAGGCTGAAAAGTCTTTTATGGAAAATAATATCACCGCGACCGTGGATGCCTATGATTTGGTCGATGTGAAGACTTTGGAGTTCGAGGTTACACCGAACCCCGAAGATGACCTTTCAGGATGGGTTAATAAGGAACATTTACAGAACATTCCGGTATGGGACCGAGAGCTTTTGGACGATGTGTATAACCAGTTACAGGGAATTCGACCGTATTACCGCTTTTTGGCCGTTGATGAGGATCGTTACCTGATTAATGACCATATTCAACAGGTCAATTTGGGTGCCCGTGAGATGAATATCTCTAAATTACCGCAAGAGGCGAAAAACTGGGAAAACACTCATTTGCGGTATACCCACGGCTTTGCTGGCGTTATGACACCGGCGGCACAAGATGGCGGCCAACCGATCGACTGGTATTTACGCGACCTGAATCTTCATTCCAGTATTGGTTTGAAGGTCGAGAATCCCGATATTTACTACGGTATGGAAAAATATGGATATGCAATTGTTCCCAATGAGTTGAATATTGTTGATATTTCAGGAACTAGTTCAGAAGCTTCCAAAAATTATTCTGGTAGTGGCGGGATCCCGATTCGCTCCTGGTTCAGAAAATTATTGTTCGCGGTGTACTACAAAGAAAAAAATATATTCTTTTCAAGAAGTATTAGTGATCAAAGTCATATGCTACTACGGCGTAATGTTCGAAAACGTGTACAGACTATGGCGCCGTATTTGGCATTGGATAATGATCCCTATTTAGTTGTAACAGATCAGAATTTTTATTGGATCTTGGATGCATACACGGTTTCTAATCACTACCCAATATCTAAACCAACGGTTTCGAATTTTAAAACGAGTGGCAACCTTAAAGGGCAGCAAATCAATTACATTAGAAATTCGGTCAAAGTTGTTGTAGATGCATATAGCGGTTCGGTAGATTTTTATATTGCGGATCCGGATGATCCGATTATCAAAGCCTATCATAGCGCCTATCCAGGCGTTTTTAAGCGTTTGGATGAAATTCCTAAAGTACTGAAATCTCACCTTAGATATCCACGGGACATTTTTTATTATCAGATGGGAATTTACTCGAAATATCATCAAATTCAGCCGGAATTGTTCTATCAACAGGCAGAAACCTGGAGTTTTCCATCGGTAGAATCAGTGCCTGTGAAACCCTATTTTTTAACAACTGAAATCGAAGGTTGTCCTGAGTTGGATAAATTTATTTTGATAGAGCCAATGACACCAATCAAGCGGGATAATTTGAGTGTTCTTGCGATTGCGGGATCTCTGGATTTCGAATCCTGTGGGGTCGCGTACGCAAATAAGATTGCAGTATACAAGTTTCGCAAGGATGTTCAGGTTGACGGACCGGCACAAATCAGTGCATTGATCGATCAAGATCCTGTTATTTCAGAACAATTCACACTTTGGGATCAACATGGCTCAAAGGTGACACGGGGAAGGATGGTTATCATGCCATTGGGGCATTCTGTTTTATACGTGCAACCGATCTATTTAATTTCGACCAATGTCAGGATTCCGGAATTGGCCAGGGTAATCGTTTCCATGGGTAACGAGGTTGTCATGGACAAGACACTGGAAAATGCGTTTGCGGGTTTGGAGGCAAAACTAAGACGAAACAGTCAGCGCCAACACAATCAAGATATGGTGCCATCGGAAGCGCCAGTGCTCCAAGGTTTGGGGCCAAGTGATCAATCGAAAACTGTGGAAAGTCCAGCAGCTACCCGTGGCCCACATTAGAATTCAACCAAGGCGAAATGATAGCACTCTGGGGTTTGGGCTTTAATAATTCGCCCTAATTTTCGCTTTGCGTACCTTTTCGTGCGGGGGATAATCAGGTGTAAATTCTAATTACTAGAACGCACACCTGATTATGACTACTAGATTAAATTTGGTTACGATAGATTTGAAACAGCCTTAAGACTTTACAAGCTTTTTCTAGCTTGTTTCAGTTGAAATTAGCTTTATGCACTAGGCGACCATTGTTTCGATCAATTGATCTTCAAGTTCTATCCGCTTGGCGAGATCTTCACCCAATGTCGAAAGATCGTTCGATAAATTTTTTAATACATCATCGCCGTTAAGCTTTTCGTATTTATCATTAAATTCGATGGCACTGTCCGTTGCTTCGGCAATAGCTGGGTAAATTCTTTCTGCAATTTGAATAACTTTGGTGCGTCGTTCTTTACCGTTGGTGATTCGTTGGTAAATGCCAAAATGGCCTAGCGAAATATAGTCGACCAAGACCTGACAAAAATCTTGCAGTAAGGATTTAACCGGTTTCTCAGGTGTAAACGGTTTAAGACCGGCAACCGAGCAATATAACGACCAGACCTGTTGTCGCTCCTGCAATAGTTCGGTTATCATCGCTTGGGTTTGGTTGCGGCGTTCCGCACTGGAGAATTCTTCAATCGACATGGTATTCCTTTTAAAAATTTAACGGATTCCTGAAAATTCAACCCTATAAACTAACTGGGCACCACTACACAGTAAGTTTAGCGCGAGCTGCAATTTTTGCATATAAACCCCAATTGAAACCAATTCGGGCTGATTTTGCAGGGTATACTTTATGCGAAAATCGATTAGACAACAATGCCTTGTTTTTTCGGAGGATTTGTTTACGCGCATTGCCCCGATAGTGGTTAATATTTTAGTGAAATAATACAACGTTGAGTCACTCAATTTCGGTAGTGATACCGACATATAACCGAGCTGGGCCGCTCAGACGAGCCTTGTATTCAGTGTTTGCCCAAACCTATTCTGTAGATGACGTATATGTCATTGATGACGGGTCTGTCGATGACACCGCTTGTATGATTGATCGTTTCTACCCCCAAGTGAAATATATTTACCAGAATAACGGAGGGGTCAGTAGTGCCAGGAATCTAGGGATCAGGCACGCGAAAAGCGATTGGATTGCGCTTTTGGATTCTGATGATGAGTGGTTACCGAACAAGTTGGAGAGTCAGATATTGGAACACCAGGCAAATCCCGAGATCAGAATCTCCCATACCGACGAAATTTGGGTCAGAAATGGAATCAGGGTAAACCCCAAAAAAAAGCACGCCAAACAGGGCGGATGGATTTTTCAAAATTGTTTGCCTTTATGTGCAATGTCACCTTCTTCAGTTCTAATTCACCGTACGTTATTTGAGCAGGTTGGGTTGTTCGACGAATTAATGCCAGCTTGTGAAGATTACGATCTTTGGTTGCGGATCTGTTCTAGATTTCCAGTTCTTTACCTAAGTATGCCGTTATTGGTCAAGCATGGTGGCCATAGCGACCAATTGTCTAGAAAGTATTGGGGCATGGACCGATTTAGAATACGGGCGTTACAGCGTGTATTGGCGCAGGACTATTTAGCTGTCAATGATCGCCGAGCCGCCCGCGAAATGTTGCGAACTAAAGCAACAGTTTATGCCAATGGGGCCCGGAAGCGAGATAAACTGAAAGAAGCTGTTAAATACGAAGCCATTTGCCAGCAATACTCAGATTTAACCTAGTTGTTAAAAAATATGATCCACATTCTGACTGCGTTGCAATGCGAGGCAAAACCGCTGAAAATCCGTTATCGGTTGAGCCGATTGATGGACGAACAGGCATTCGATGTATATCGGAACGATGATTTGACCTTAACGGTAAGCGGTGTTGGGAAAACCGCGATGGCCGCAGCGACCGCATACACCTACGCTTTATTCGGCAAAAATGGCTTGTCTACTTGGCTGAATATTGGGATAGCAGGTCATTCTAGCTACACGCCAGGTCGCGTTTTTATTGCGAACAAAATTATTGATGAGGATAAAGGGAAACATTGGTTTCCACCTTTGATCTATAGCCCACCGTGTCCGACAGAGTCGCTTAGAACTGTTTCAAAACCGGAGTTTGCTTATAAAAAAACGGATTTATACGATATGGAAGCCGCCGGGTTTTACGAAACCGCAACTAGATTTGCAACCGGAGAATTGATTCAATGTTTAAAAATAGTTTCGGACAATAAACGGTCGGACAAGGCACCTCTTAGCGCCCGTTTCGTTGCGGATTTAATAGGTCGGCATCTAGAGACGGTTGATACCCTGGTTGAGCTTCAACGTGGTCTAGCCCGCTTGCTTGAAGAACCTGAGCCGCCGCAATTGTCGACGATAACGCAGCGGTGGCATTTTAGCACTGAGCAACGACGCCAGCTAACCCAGTTATTGAATAGGTGGGAGTTATTGTCATCCGGTCAAGGGCTGGATATTCAGAGTCAGCCTTGTTCGGCAAGTGCCAAGATGGTATTGCGCTGGGTGCGCGAACAAGTAGAACAACTTCCTGTTGCGCTTTAATTTGCTGTTTTCTATCGCTATTTCTTCGGATTGCGCGGGCCGAATATATCGGTTCCAATTCTGACTATAGTTGCGCCTTCAAAAATTGCCGCTTCCATATCTCCAGACATGCCCATGGACAATGTGTCCAGTGAGAGTCCCCGTCGATTCAGCGATTCCAATTTTGCATGGAGTGCTTGAAAAGGTTTGCGCTGCTCATCAAAATTCAGATGTGTTGCTGGGATAGCCATCAAACCACGCAGTTTCAGATTGGGTAGTTCGGCAATTGACAATGCCAGTTCTTCGAGATGGGCCGGATTGACACCGGATTTACTTTTCTCTTCGCTGATATTGACCTGTACGCAAATATTCAGTTTCGGCAAGGTTGGTGGACGTTGGTCGCTTAATCGACGCGCAATTTTCAATCGATCGACACTGTGGACCCAGGAAAAATTCTGGGCGATAGCCTGTGTCTTGTTCGATTGCAAAGGTCCGATGAAATGCCAGCTAAAATTATAGTGTGCCAACGAACGCTGTTTAGCGATAGCCTCCTGAAGGTAATTTTCTCCTATATGGCGTTGGCCTTGCTTGTAAAGCGCGACTAGTTGTTCTGGGGGGCGTGTTTTGCTGACCGCTAATAATAATACGGAGCCAGGTTTGCGTTTGGCATTTTGTTCAGCAGTGCTAATCCTAGCCCTCACTTTTGCTAGCTTGTCGGAATTTGGCATCGTTTTGAAATCGTTTGGCTATAATTGCTAAAAGGTTACCCGACCGACCCAAATAAACATACTTAAAATTTAAACGATAGAGGTTCTAATGGATATTGCTGAACTACTCGCCTTTTCTGTAAAAAACGATGCGTCAGATCTGCACTTATCTGCCGGTTTACCGCCGATGATTCGGGTCGATGGGGATATTCGCCGTATCAACGTGCCGGCACTGGAGCATAAAGAAGTCCATGCTTTGGTTTACGATATCATGAATGATAAGCAACGAAAGGATTTCGAGGAGTTTTTCGAAACCGATTTTTCGTTTGAATTACCGGGTGTAGCGCGGTTTCGTGTCAATGCTTTTAATCAAGGTAGGGGTGCTGCCGCGGTATTTAGAACGATTCCATCGAAGGTTCTTTCCCTGGAAGATTTGAATTGCCCAAAATTTTTCAAAGAAGTTACGCAAAAGCACCGAGGCATTATTTTGGTGACAGGGCCTACGGGTTCGGGTAAATCTACCACGTTGGCGGCGATGATAGATTACATCAACACCAATGATTATGCCCACATATTGACGGTAGAGGATCCCATCGAATTCGTTCATCAAAGCAAAAAATGTTTGATCAACCAACGAGAGGTTCACCGGGATACTCATGGATTCAACGAAGCCCTTCGTTCAGCGTTGCGTGAAGATCCCGATGTGATATTGGTCGGTGAGTTACGCGATTTGGAAACCATTCGTTTGGCGCTAACCGCGGCTGAAACTGGTCACCTGGTATTTGGAACGTTGCACACATCATCTGCAGCAAAAACAATTGATAGAATTATCGATGTATTCCCCGCTGCGGAAAAAGCTATGATTCGGTCGATGTTATCGGAGTCGCTACAAACGGTTATTTCGCAAACTTTGTTGAAGAAGATTGGTGGTGGGCGCCTGGCCGCGCACGAAATAATGGTCGGTACCCCGGCGATCAGAAATCTGATCCGAGAGGATAAAGTCGCGCAAATGTATTCAGCGATCCAAACCGGACGTAAAGAAGGAATGCAGACCCTGGACCAGAATTTACTGGACCTGGTTGAGAAAGGTTTGATTACCCGTCAAACTGCGAAATCAAGAGCTATTAACAAAACCGCGTTTTGATTGTTAAATATCATGCCTAGAAAAAATTTACTTAGCCGAGGATTGATCAATGGATTTTAAAGCGCTGCTTCAAATGATGGTGCAAAAAAAAGCTTCAGACTTGTTTATAACCGTGAATCGACCCCCCAGTATCAAGGTTGATGGCGGTCTTCAGGAAGTCTCCAAAACTGTGCTGAATGCGGATCAGGTAAAACAAGTAGTTTTGGGCGTGATGAACCAGCAGCAGCGCGACGAATTTGAAAATACCAAAGAGTGCAATTTCGCGATAAGTGCTCCGGGACTTGCTCGTTTTCGCGTAAGTGCGTTTGTACAACGGGATATGCCGGGCATGGTTCTGCGTCGAATCGAAAGTGATATCCCGACTGCCAAAGATTTGCATTTACCGTCGACAATTAATGAGTTGGCGATGACTAAGCGTGGGTTAATCATATTCGTTGGAGCGACTGGTACCGGTAAATCAACGTCGTTGGCGGCGATGATCAAGTATCGCAACGAAAACAGTAGTGGTCATATCATCACTATTGAAGATCCATTGGAATATGTGCACGCACACGCGGGGTGTATCGTAACCCAACGAGAAGTTGGGATTGATACCGAATCTTACGAAATTGCATTGAAAAACACGTTGCGCCAAGCACCAGATGTGATACTAATCGGTGAGGTTAGATCGCGCGATACGATGCAGAATGCAATTACTTTTGCCGAAACCGGACATCTGTGTTTGACGACTCTGCACGCTAATAACGCGAACCAGGCTCTCGATAGAATATTGCATTTCTTTCCGGATGAAATGCACGATCAATTATTCATGGACCTATCGCTTAATCTAAGGGGAATTGTTGCCCAACAGTTAATAAAACGTACTGACGGAAAAGGAAGGTATCCTGCTGTGGAAGTATTGTTAAATACCCCGCTTGCCTCAGATTTGATCCGTAAAGGTGAAGTCCATAAATTAAAAGCTTTAATGAAGCAGTCGCGTGAACAAGGAATGCAGACTTTCGATCAGGCGCTTTATGATCTATATAGTGAAGGCAAGATCAGCTACGAAGATGCGTTGAATTCCGCCGATTCGATGAATGAAGTCAGATTGATGATTAAACTCGGCGGGGAAGGTGGCATCGATAAATTCTCGAAAGGGCAAGAAGGGATTATGTTGGTTGATCAGGAAGATAGCTAAGCATTAGGTGGTTTTTTGCCGGCATTTGCCCGGGGTTTAATTTTTTGTCTTGATTATTAACAATTTGGATGGCCAGAGTGCAAATCTGAAGTTCTGGCCATGGATCGTAAGTTGTTTGTTCCTTAAGGTTGCTAGAAGATCGTATTTCTAGACAGCTTAGTCCTATCTGGACGTTAATAAACTAGTCATACTCTGCCTGGAATCCAATCATTTCATTTATTCTTGGGGTTCTTTCTGCATCGCTCATCCTGGAAACTTATAGCGCTTAAGTTGTAACAAATTGTTTCTATTATTTATTTCTATACAAATATGGTCGAAAACTGTTTTCAGAATGATAGACTCACGAAAAAGGAGGTTTACATTTTTATCCGTGAGGGATTTAAAGTGATGCTGGTGATCTCAACTTGGCTTAGTTAAAAAGATAATAGTCGATATTCTATACAAAGAACGTAAAACTATACCGCCTATAAAAATAAGTCACCTGTTTTCAATTGCTTGAATTGGTTGGAATGGTCTCTGCATAGGGTTTCGTACTTATTTGGCCCGATCACGGTTTTAAGAAGAATCACAAAGTTAAAGTGTTGATATGTATTATAAATATTTCCAATTCAAAATAGCGCCATTTTCATTAGCCCCGAATCCACGAATATTCTATAAAAGCCCGGGGCATAGAGCAGCGTTGGCTCATCTTCTATATGGGTTTGATACAAGCGGTGGTTTTGTCGCATTGACCGGTGAAGTGGGTACCGGAAAAACGACACTGTGCCGCCATTTGGTGGGACAAGTTCCGGATAACGTGGATGTTGCCTTGATTGTTAATCCGAAAATGGGTTTTATTGATTTGTTGAGCAATATTCTTGATGAGCTCAGAATCGAAATTCCCGAGAATGGGCGAAATCTTAATGATCTAATTAAAACTCTAAAGCAACATCTGTTTCAGTCGGGTGAAAATGATCGGCAAACGGTTGTGATAATTGATGAAGCTCAAAATTTGGATGTCGAAGCATTGGAACAGCTTCGCTTGCTTAGCAATATTGAAACTGACTACGAGAAACTATTAAAAATCATATTGGTAGGGCAACCTGAATTAACAGATCTTTTGGCACGTAAAGATCTTCGCCAGCTGCAACAGCGAATAACAGCCCGTTATAATTTGACGCCGCTTAGTCGTAGCGAAACGAAAGAATACATTCATCATCGGGTGAAGCGGTGTGGCGGTGACACCAAAATATTTCCAGATTTTGTGATTCGAAGAATACACCGATATTCCGGCGGAATTCCAAGGTTGATTAATGCATTGTGCGATCGGGCGCTGATGGGTTGTTACGCTAGTGACATAAAGCAGGTCGATAAATTAACCATTGATGCTGCAGCGCGAGAAGTTTTACCGGCTCGAGCTTTAGGTCGATGGCCTAAGCCAGCAATGGCTCTAGCCGCCGGACTTGCATCGATTAGTCTAATGGGCGCGGCTTATTACCTTATAGCTACACCGCCATCTGATAAAACCAGAATTGCGGTTTCATCGGTTGATAAGCCAGAGAATGACGCAGTCGCACCAATTGTTGTTAATAGCCCCGGTAACGGGCGAACTGAGGTTATCCAGGTATTAGAGGAAAAACAACAACCAGCCCCGGTCAATATCTTGCCAGTGACATTAGAGACGGAGCTTGAACCAATTCAAGTTAGAAATGCTGATTTCTTACCGAATAATAACGTCATACAAATCAATAATGTTGATGCGCAAGTCTCTAGTTTGAATTTGAATCTGCCAAGCGCCGTTCGACAGCTTGCGCAAGAATGGCAGCTGACCCATCTGGTAGAATACGATATTTGTACTACGGCAAAACTGAATGATTTAAGATGTCTCGCGGAGACATCGGATTGGGAGGAACTTGGTAAACTCAATAGACCGGCGATACTCAAACTCCTCCCTGTTGATGGAAAACCACGTTATATAACACTAGTCGGATTGACAGGGCGATCTGCGATAATAAAATTATTAGACGATCAAAAATATGCTGTTCCAATCAAGCAATTAATGCTTTTATGGAAAGGGTGGTATGCATTGCTTTGGAAGCCACCGTTCCCTGACAATGGCTTGATAAAACCTGGAACATATTCTTCATCGGTTCGATGGCTTAGGGAAAGACTCGGTGTTTCGGATTTGGACTCGAAGCAGGAAGAGAATCCAGACTATTACAGTTACTCACTTAGAACGCGGGTTGCAGCGTATCAAAAAAGCCATGGCTTGATGCCCGATGGTGTGGTGGGTTTGAGGACGGTTATATCACTGAACGATACGTCGAATAAGCAGAATATTCCCAGACTCAATAAGTTAGGCTTCGATGGTGCATAACGAACATGGTTTGATTCGTCCGAAAATGGGCGCGCATAAAGCGAATTATTATTGATTCCCTTTTTCTGCCGGGTAGCAGCTTGGTCCAGCAGGCAGATTAATAGGAACTGACGGGTTAAACCTAGTAGAGGACGCAAAGTGAAGCTTGCTTTAGTTTTACACCTGACGATATACAAGTTAATTCAATTCATTTGATATTCTGTTGCTGAATTTTGAATGATATTAAAGCTGATAAATTTCTGAGAATTGTAGAATTGACGCCGTTGGTGTCAATTGATTTGATAATCAGAAACGATGCTGAGCAAGTGTTGTTGGGTTACCGTTCAAATAGCCCCGCTAAGGGGCGTTGGTTTGTGCCTGGTGGAATCGTAAAGAAAAACGAAAGTTTGGAACTAGCATTTAATCGTATATCTAAAAAGGAAATCGGTTTAAATCTCAACCGGGACGCGTCTACATTTCTCGGCGTGTTCGAGCATCTTTACCCGGACAATTTCTTGGAGCGAGATAATATTGATACGCATTATGTGGTACTCGCGCATGAGATTCGCGTGGCAGATAGTGTACGGATTCTGCGAGATGATCAACATTCTGAGCTTATCTGGTGGTCCGTTTCAGATTTATTGGGCGATCCAGCTGTGCACGACAACACCAAGGCTTATTTCAAAGGATGTTGAAGAATTAGGCGAAAATATCACGGCTGTCCCGTTAACTTTCAGAATCAAGCCACCTGATATTCGGGAGAGGGTTTGTTATGCACGGGGTCTCCCCGTAATAGGGCCATCAGGCCTCGTTTCTCAAATAGATTGAGCTGCAATAGCCGTAAAAGTTGTTGCCTACTTTTCTGTAACTTTGATTGGAATTTGATAATTGCCAGAAGTAGATAAACACACAACGCAATCCAGATTTGGGTCAACACAGCATTCTTACTGGTTCCAATGAAATATTTTCGACAATATCGCGTAAGCTGTTTCGCCCCGATAGTTGTACCAGGGCCAGAGTCACGAACTGCGACCCTCTTGAGGCTGTTCGAAACGAACGACCTGTATGATACTATTTTGCAAGGGTTTCAAATTCATGTCTCGGCATCCATTTGAGCAACTGGAAAAATACCCTATTATGGTGACTCAAGGCCTGCACTACTTATTGTTTTATAATGACTTTTCGAAACTTCGTTATATCAAAACAAGTGGGTTTTCAAGCCTTACTTTTTACTCTTTAACGGGACAGCAGTGCGAAAATATTAAAAATTGACGGTAATATTTATCTATAAACGGGCTCGATTGTCTTCGTCGTGATGCAATATAAACAATGGAAGAACATGGTAGGAATTTAAATTCTAAGAATGTTGTATAGATTAATGTGAATTGTTTGTGCGGTTCTGGACAAAAATATGAAGATTGTTGCGGTCCATTGCATTCCGGACGGAAGAAAGCGATGACCGCAGAACAACTAATGCGTTCTAGATTTACTGCCTATGCGATGGGTAAAGATCAATACTTGATTGATACTTGGGACAAAACAAAATCCCCCGATAAAGTTAACTTCTCCGGCGACCAAGTGGAATGGAGTCGGCTTGAAATAGTCAGTCGTAAAAAGGGTGGAAGCAAAGACCGTAAGGGTTCAATCGAGTTCAAAGCATATTATAAGCTTAATGGGGAAGAACATTTGATGCGCGAAGCCAGCCAATTCCGCAAAGTTAACAATGAGTGGATCTATGTGGATGGTGTGGTAAAGTCGATAAACAGCGTCGGAAGGCAGACCGATCTAGGGAAAAATGCGCGGTGTTCATGTGGTAGTGGAAAGAAATACAAACGATGTTGTGGCAAAAGACCCGGACAGCCCTAGTCGGGATTAGAACGGTTTTACGGTTGCTAGAATGATGATCAAAACCAAGAAGATTACGGGAATCTCGTTCATCCAACGATAGAATATATGGCTATGTGTATTGCGGCCGAATTTAAAAGCCTTTATGCAGTAGCCACAATATATGTGGTATCCAACCAGAATAAAAATCAGACCTAATTTGGCGTGCAGCCAACCGGCGTTATGGTATGTTGCCCAAGCATATTCAAGCAGCATCCACACTCCGAAGACAAGCGTTAAAACCATTCCTGGTGTCATTATTCCGTAATAAAGTTTCCGTTCCATGATTTTAAACCGATCATCGCTTATCTTGTCGTCGCTCATCGCATGATAAACAAAAAGCCGCGGCAGGTAGAACAACCCAGAAAACCACGTCACCATAAAGATCAAATGTAAGGTTTTAAGCCACATTACGCACTGACCACATTTAACATAAATTTAATTTATTGGGTAAATTTCGTACCGCGATGGTTCTCGGTAAAATCGTTGCTCTAGTCTTTAGCATTGTTGGTCGTATCGGAATCGCTTAACGCCAAATCTTGTGCCACCGGCTTTCTGGCTGTGTAGGAATCGCACAACGCGCGATACAATGGTATAGGACAAATCAATTTTGACGTCCCGGTTGCAAAAAATGCCGCCGCCATTAATGGAATTGCCATTTCGTGAGTATCGGTGATTTCCATAACGATGACGAATGAGGTGATCGGGGATTGCAACATACCAGAAAAATAAGCCGTCATCGTTAATAGAATCATAGCGATAGTAGGAGCGATTGGAAACCAAGCAGCGAGATCAGCTCCTAAAGAAGCACCGGTTGCGAGCGAAGGAACAAAAATACCGCTGGGTATGCTGCTGAGGAAGGTTGCAAATGTTGCCAACATCTTAAGGAATGGAAACAATATATCTAAATCGTTATGGGCTTGAAGAACCATTTTCGTCTCGGCATAGCCCGTACCAAAAGTTGCGCCACCGCTAAAATAACCCGCGAAAGAAATTATTATTCCAGCGAAGAGAGCAACGACGTATACGGGAATGCGGCTTTTATTGAGCCATTTACGGCAGCGTATAATTAATGTACTGAATAGACCTCCAAAAAATCCGCCTGTGATGCCGCAAAGTGGAACGGCGATCCAGCTTTCGTTTCGTGGCAATAATACCGATCTGTCATCAAAAAATATGTACACGTTAAGTGCTGCATAGGCGGTTATACCTGCGAATATAATCGCGGTTAGGACCAAGCTGCTTATTTTTTCTTCCAGAGCGCGGCCCATTTCTTCAATGGCAAATACGATACCTGCCAAAGGCGCGCTAAACATAGCGGCAAATCCAGCAGAGCTACCCGCTAATATTAACCCTTTCTCAACGTAGTGTGGTGGGAAGCGCACGGCTCTACCTAGTGATGCCATTACTGAGGCGCCTATTTGAACCGATGGTCCTCCTAATCCGACGGAACCACCGGATAAAAGCCCCAAAATTGGCAATAACATTTTACCGAGCGCGATTTTCAACGAAACCAATCCGGAGCGTTCCGCCAACGTACCAGTTATTTCCAGTGCGGTTTTTACCTGAGGAATCCCACTTCCTTCGGCCCCCGGAAAAAAACGCATGGTTATCCACGCCGTTAGTGCTATTCCAAACGGTGGAGCAATAAATCCGACCCATTGGTAGTTGATATAAACATCTCGGAATGAGTTACTAGCCCATTCACTTAGTAGCGTAAGTGAAACGATCAATGCGCCGACAATAATGGCGCCTAACCAGAAAACCAAACGTTGTTTCCAAGCCGTCATGGAAAATAATAGTGGTCCTGGCAATTGGGGTTGTTCCATATTCGGTTTTCGAAATTCGAATTTGATTCGGTCCGTCGTTTTCTTGTGGGTTTCGCCGAAACAGGTAAGTGTTAGAAAATTGAATCGTTGTTTGTTCCAGAAAACTGGTTTTGCCAGTGTGTCCAACGGGTATGTTGTATTCAGATTGGCTCAATTTCACCAGATACTAGTTTGTATAGAGTAGTGGGTAAAAGCATGTGTTCAACAGCCAACACTTTTTGTGCTAGTGATTCAGCGGTATCATTTTCATCAACTGGAATCTTGCGTTGGGCCAAAATAGGTCCTTTATCATATTCTTCCTCGACAATATGGACAGTTACACCCGTTTCGGTTTCTTTTGCTGCGAGTACCGCCTCGTGGACATGACGGCCATACATTCCTTTGCCACCATATTTTGGAAGCAAAGATGGGTGAATATTGATGATTCGTCCAGCATACGCGGACAATACTTTTGTGCCGATTTTTTTCATATATCCAGCCAGAACGACCCAATCGACGTTATGTGATTGCAAGATTCTCAGCATACTCGAATCTAGGTTAAATTGAGGGTATGGATTATGGTTTGCATTGACAATGAAGTTCGGAATATTTTCAGATTTGGCTCGATCTAGTGCTTTGCAATTCGCATTATTTGTAATTACTACTGCCGCAACCGCGTTGAGGCGGCCCTTATTGCATGCATCTATCACTGCTTGCATATTTGTACCCCGGTGTGAAACTAAGAATCCTAATTTTGTTTTCACTATTTGGCGATTGTCGGGGTTAGTCCAGGTAGAACGAAGATGTCCAATGAGCCTTATTAATAGGTGAACTGGACCCAATAAAATTTAGTGTCAAATCGTTTCAAATGAGTCTAGTTTTATGATAACAGTATTGTAGAAGTTTTCACCAATTTGCGTAAGATGTGCTTACTGTCATTGCTGCGTTAATAGGGGCAGACACAATTTAACAAATTAATATTTACTATGATTCGAGCAGGTATTGTTGGCGGTACAGGGTACACAGGTGTTGAGTTACTTCGAATTCTTGCGCATCATCCAAATGTCAACATAAAAACAATAACTTCCCGAGAGAATAAGGGTGGGAAGGTCAACGAAATGTATCCAAATTTACGTGGTTATGTGGATTTGGATTTCGATGAGCCAATGGTTGAAAACCTTTCTGCATGCGATGTTGTATTTTTTGCTACGCCGAATGGGACAGCAATGCGTATGGCGGAAGAATTGTTGGCCAAGGGCCTTAAATTAATTGATTTAGCCGCAGATTTTCGATTCAAGGATCCGAAGGAATGGGAACGTTGGTATGGTGAGCCACATGCTTGCCCGTCTTTACTGAGTGAAGCAGTTTATGGATTGCCAGAAGTCAATCGCTCGAAAATATGTGGCGCGCGTTTGATTGCATGCCCTGGTTGCTATCCTACTGCGGTTCAATTGGGATATATGCCCCTTGTTGAAGCGGGTTTGGTGAACGTTGATAGTCTAATCGCCGACGTAAAATCTGGTGTTAGTGGTGCCGGACGTAAAGCCCAGTTGAGTACTTTGATGGCAGAATCTGGAGAAAGTTTTAAAGCATATGGAGTGCCAGGGCACCGGCATTTACCAGAAATTAGACAGGGCTTGAACGAAATGACTGATAAATGCATTAATTTGACATTCGTTCCCCACCTAGCTCCAATGATTAGAGGGATTCACGCAACGCTGTATGCGCAGTTGAATACAGCAAATTGTGACCTTCAACGCCTATACGAAACACGCTTTGATAACGAAAAATTTGTTGAGGTGCTGCCAGCTGGCAGTCATCCGGATACACGTAACGTTCGTGGGGCTAATCGGTGTCAAATTGCTGTGCATACTCCACAGCAAGGTGATATCGTCGTGGTATTGGCGGTCATCGATAACTTGGTGAAAGGCGCAGCGGGTCAAGCTATTCAAAGTATGAATTTGATGTTTGGGTTGGAAGAATCAATTGGATTGGAATCTGTTGCCTTATACCCTTAAATCTATAAAACTTGCCGTTTAAATTTGAAGAAATACGCTAAGAATCGTCTTTTAGTCATCATTGGCTTTTTAATGTTGGCCTTTGTGTTTGGCTTGCTTTGTGGGCGCTTTCTATTAAATGGGGGCGGGTATTCGGCTGTAGGAACAGCAAGTTCAATGTCTGACAATGTTGAAGAGCTACAAATAGAGAATATTGAACTTAAAAGAAAAATTGCGATCTTTGAGAATGCCAGTCGAGTAGATCGATTGGCCGAGCGGAGAACAACTGAAGATTTATTGGAGCTGGAGAGTCAGTTGTCAACAGCGCATAAAGAACTTGAGTTTTATAGCCGTATCATTTCGCCGGAAAACCAAAATAACGAGCTACAAATTCAGAACTTTAGATTAATCGAAGACCTTAAGCCTCGATTTATCGTTAATTTATCTCAGGGGATTGGTAAAAATCGGCTTGTAAAAGGCGTGTTGCATATTCAAGCGACAGGTTTGTTGAATGGTGAGAAGCACGTTCTGAGTTTAATGGATTTCGATGTAAAGAGGCGAACGAGCATCAAATTTTCGTTTCGGTATTTTCAATCTATTGAAGGTGAAATAAATTGGCCGAACGAGTTTATACTCGAGTCTGTTCAGGTCTGGATTAAGCCCGAAACGAAAGGCCTCAGCGAAATTACGAAATCGTGGGAAATTGATGAATTAAAAAAAATATCGGCCCCGACCAGTGAGGAATAAACCGAAAGTAGTCGATATTATTACGTCCGATTTGGTTGACGGCAACAATTATCCGTCTGGGTGGAGATTGAATTGTGTGGACCTTTATGGCTGGTGATTCGGATAATCTAGACTACACTGCAACAATACGAAGTTCGAAATTATGATAACTGCTCAGTTTATCAATGCGTGGCACGATTTACGTCTAAATCTGTCCATCGGGTGCGTGTGTTTCTGTAGTTTGGAAGTCTAGTTACAGCATCTTGAGTGGTTGCAAATTGTGAACCCTTTATCAGCAATAGTGATGTTTGCAGGTGATTGACCTTAAGATATAGCTAGGTATTGATCTGTATTATTGACGGGTGTAAAAAATGTTTAGTAAAAAGAGCCTCTTGCAAAACACTCGGCTTTCAAGTGAGCGCAAATAAAAATAAGACGCATTCTCATATGCAGGGTATTGAATCGCTTCGTTTACTGCTAATTCTATCCAGAATGTCTCGAAATTTCAGTTT
>Ga0209992_10000454_pt1 | contig 54691 bp, 70 predicted proteins | sample 2SBtaG_2_FD_182564 | JGI IMG/M metagenome (GOLD analysis project Ga0209992, IMG submission 182564) | Deep subsurface microbial communities from Kolumbo volcano to uncover new lineages of life (NeLLi) - 2SBTROV12_ACTIVE470 metaG (SPAdes)... | ecosystem: Environmental > Aquatic > Marine >... | reverse complement strand
TTTTTGCAGCCTTTGCTGCCTCATCGGTAGATTTTACTAAAGCAAATCCAGGAACTTTAATCCCATATTTCTTTAAAATTGATTTGGCAGCCTCTTCTGTGATAACTTTATGATCTGTTTTGATTGTTTCCTCAAAGATATTTTTTACAGAAGACATTATTCGATCGATAAAAAAATTTTTCGTTATATTAATCTTTGATCAAAATTTCTGTTTAAGGCCAGATGCCTTTAAGCTCAAATGCTTCCAAAACTCTTTCAACTGCAAGTGCCATAGCAGCTCTTCTATTATCAATTTTATGTTTTTTAGCAAGTTTATGCATATCATTTAGGCCTTTTACAATGTTAGATTCCATTTTACCAGCAACTTCATCAAACGACCAGTAATAACCCTGATTGTTTTGAACCCACTCTAAATAGGAAATACACACTCCTCCAGAATTTGCAAGAATGTCAGGAATCATAAAGATTTTTTTCTTGAAAATTATTGGATCTGCCTCAGGTAATGTAGGACCATTAGCAGCTTCGCCTATAATTTTACATTGTAATTTCTTTGCAATAGATGCAGTAATCTGATTTTCTAATGCACCTGGAACTAGTATATCACATTTTGTAGTAAGTAGTTGTTCAGTAGTAATTTTCTTACTTCCTGGGAAGCCTACAACAGAACCTTTCTTTTCTTTATACTCTAGTAGTTTGCTAACTTTGAATCCTTTTGGAACTAATATGGAACCTTTTGAATCACTTGCGGCAATACACTTTGCACCCATCTTTTCAAGATACTCACCAGAAAAGGTTGAGGCATTTCCAAATCCTTGTAAAACAACTGTTGCACCTTTTAATTTGAGTTTTAGAATCTTTGCAGCCTCTCTGATACAGTAAGCGTTACCTAATCCAGTAGCAACATTTCTTGCTAATGAACCTCCCATAGGAATTGGCTTTCCAGTTATGACACCAGGTGAATACTTGTTTCCATTCATTTTACTCCATGTATCCATAATTTGCGTCATTTCTCTTCCTGTAGTATAAACATCAGGAGCAGGAATATCTTTTTGAGGTCCAATCACTTCGCCGATTTTATACGCAAAACCACGTGTTAATCTTTCAAGTTCACCATCACTAAGTTTCTCTGTTTTTGGATTGACAAAGATTGCTCCTTTTCCTCCACCAAGTGGAATATCAACTATTGCACATTTCCATGTCATCCATGATGACAAAGCCATAACTTCACGTTCCATGTATTTGACGCCACCTTCAGGATTAAAGTAACGTATACCTCCTTTGTATGGACCACGATCATTGTTATGCTGTGATCTAAATCCAGTGAAGACACGAATTTTTCCATTGTCCATTTTTACAGGAATTTTTACTCTCAATACTCTGTTTGGCATTGCTAAATATTCACGTAATTGTTTATCTTTAATTTTCAAAATGTCACATGCATCATTGACCTGTTTAGTTGCATTTGCAAAAGGATCCGCTTGTGCCAAGATGTATAATTCTGATCTTAAATTACTACTTAAAAGTTCCTTTCATAAAATATCAAATTATTTTAAATGTAAGATTGGAGGTAATGTATGAAAGTATTAGTAACTGGTGCATCAGGATTTATTGGTTCTAGATTAGCACGAAGATTAATCTCAGAAGGTGATGAAGTCTATGGTATAATTCATGAGAAACCAAATACTGTGGATGGAGTGCATGTAATAACTGCAGATTTGTCAGACAATACTTTTGATATTCCTGATGTTAATTTTGATGTAGTTTATCATCTAGCAGCAGCTACACCATTAGTTAAAGACAAGAAAAAACAAAAAAAAATCAATCTTGAAGGAACGATTAACCTATTTGAAAAAATTAAAAACAAAACAAATTTTATTATTTATGCATCAGGATTAGGAGTATTTGGAAATACAAATAACTCAACTGTTAATGAAGAAAGTAAGATTCAACCGGATACAGATTTTGTAAAGATTAGATTGGAAGCACAGAAGTTCTTAAAGAATTCATGTGAGCAAAATAAAATTAATTTCTCAGTATGTTATTTTGGAGATGTTTATGGAGATGGAAGTTGGTTTGAAAATATGATTGTAAACAGGCTAAAAAATAGAACACTCAAAATTCCAGGTAAGGGAGATTACTCAAAATGCTTCATTCATGTTGATGATGCGGTCGGGGTACTAACTGCAATTGCAAGAAATAGTGCATATAACGAATCATATGTTGTAGCCGATTCTACATCTACAACTTTTAAAGAATTTGTAGATTACACTGCTGATAAAATTGGTGCAAAACGTCCAGGTGGTGTTCCTATGTTTCTCGCAAAAGGTGTACTAGGAGGGGATTTAACAAAACTGTTAACAACACCAATGAAAATTTCAAATGAAAAAATTTCAAAGATCTATAATTTCAAATATCCATCATATAAAGAAGGGATCAATTCTATTTTAGATAATTAATTTAATTAAAAATAGATCTTTTACATTGAGCCTACAAAATAACTAACCCTTAAATTAACATTGGAAATAATCGATCTATCATGATGGCAAACCGTGGATATGACATGACACCAACTATGTACTCACCTGATGGTAGAATTTATCAGGTTGAATATGCACTTGAAACGGTAAAACGTGGTACACTTGCAATTGGAATAAAAAGTAAGGATGGAATCATCATAGCAGTTGAAGAAAAAGCAAGAACACTTCAAGTCTCAGAAGTCACTCAAAAAATTTTTCAAGTTGATGAACATATTGGAGTTGCAGCTGCTGGTTACATACCAGATGCACGTGTTCAAGTAGACAATGCACGATATTTTTCTCAGAGTAACAAGTTAACATATGATGAACCTGTAGAAATTGAAACTGTTGCAAAGCACCTAGCAGACCAAAATCATCAATTTACACAATATTCAGGTGTTAGACCATTTGGTGTGGCATTAATTCTTGCAGGAGTGGACCGAAAAGGTTCTCAAATAGTTACAATAGACCCAAGTGGAACATATGTCTCATATTCTGCTGTGGCAATTGGTTTAGGCTCAGATGAGGTAAATGACTTCTTAGAGAAAAACTACAAAGATGATATTCCTATTGAGGAAGCAGCGTCTTTGGCAATTGCAGCAATAAATCTCAAAAGTGAAGAAAAAACAGGAACTGAGCATATTAAAATGTCAAAAGTCACTGATGATACAAAACTTCTTGAAAGAATATCAGACGAGGATTTAAAGAAATTTGATGAATTAGCCAAGGGTAAATTCGTCAAATAAGAAGAAACACAATTATTTTGATAGATCAAGTGCAAACATTTGTTAAAACATGATTTGAGTTAATGATATGGGCTTAGGAAGTTACTGGGGCGAGGTAATAGATGTTCTAAGAGATATAATTCCCGTATATGATAAAGTCAATTCATTCATTTCATTAGGCAAAGATACTGAACACAGAACTCGAGCTATAAGGGGTAGAATAAAAAAAGGTGATAAAGTTCTTGATGCAGGTTCTGGTTTTGGAAATATGTCAAAAACTGCAGCAAAAATAGTGAATGATGATTTGAGTATTATTTTGTATGATCCTCTAGTACCAATGTTAAAAAATACTGATAGGTTATTTGATAAAAAATTAGATAGTGCATGTGGAGTTTTTGAACATGTTCCATTTCAGGATAATGAATTTGATATGGTATTATCAGGCTATTCTTTACGTGATGCAATTAGTTTGAAAACAGCAATTTCTGAAATACATCGAGTTCTAAAAAATGACGGTCGATGGGTGATTGTTGATCTTGGAAAACCAGATCAACCAATAATTAGATTTGGTGTAACATGCTATCTCAGATTATTACTTCCAATAATCGCGTTTATTGCTGGTGGGAAATTAGGTTTAAAATTTGCAACACTTTATGGAACATACAAGCTTTGGCCACAAAATAAAAAATTAGAATCCTTGTTGCTTGAGAAATTCTCAAGAGTTGAGTTTGATAAGGATCTTATGGGCGGAGCAATAATGGTTGCTGCGTATAAATGAATAGAAGATTAGTTATAGTTTACATTACAGGACTGTTGATTGGTGTCTCGTATGGATTACATGGTCCATTGCTACCAATTTTTGCAAAAGATGTCATAGGTGCATCATATGCAGAATTAGGAGTTATTGGATTTGCTAATTTCATTCCTTACATGTTTTTTCCATTGTTTGTAGGAATTTTCTTGAATAAATTCAATAATGGACATCTATTATCTATTGGTGTAATTATCAATTCAGCTTCAGTATACCTACTATCTATTGCACAAAGTGTACCAGAAATAATGGGTTATAGAGTCATGACTGGAGTTGCTCATGCGTTTTTTTGGCCCCCATGTGAAGCAATTATCTCTAATGTGAGTAAGGGAAAAACAAGAGTACGAAATATTGCTACATTTACTGGGTTCTTTACAACCGGATTTATGATTGGACCACTAATAGGTTCAATTCTATTAGATAGTTTTGATGTAACATATAGAATAATTTTTGAAATAGCTGCATATGTACTGGTTGCATCTTTAGTTTCTTCGTTAATTCTATCAAAAAATAGACCAACAATAAAGCACGAAACTTTTTCATTATCATCACTTAAAGAAATTGCAAAATTTCCACAAGTAATTCTAATGTTAGTCTACTGCACTGCCTCATTTGGGGTAATTCTAAGCATCTATCCTGCGTTTCTAAGTGATCAAAGTATGACTGTAGTGGATATAGAGATACTTTTTTTCATTTTTGGAATATCAAGAATTCTTACACTCGCAGTTGCAGGGAAACTTGCTAAACATACCAGTACTACACTGATTATTGCCACTTTTGCAATTGCTATAGGGCTTGGACTGTCATTCTTTGTAGATACAATAATTGAATTTGCAATTTCACTTGTTCTACTTGGTTTTGGATTTAGTATTTTCTTCCCACTTACACTAGAAATCATACTTAGTAAAACAAGACCAGAAATTTCTGGTACAATGATAGGTGCGTATGAAACCACTTTTGGTATTGGATGGGCAATTGGTCCTATAACTGCAGGTTTAATTTCCCAATTTTTTGGAAACGAAATGCCTTATCTGATTTTCTTTGCTCTAGGAATTGGGGTTGCAATTATCTCAATATCACAAAGAAGACTGCTTGAACCTAAAAGAAATACAAATCTTTAATTTAAAACTAATTAGAGAAAGCATATGATTGAATATAGTCTAAATATTATTGGAAGCGAATGGATGATTATTATTTTTGTTGCGTTAATTCTATTGTTTGGTACAAACAAACTACCTGAGGCTGGAAAAAAAATTGGGAGGATTGTCGGAGAGTATAACAAAGCAAAAAATGGTGTTCAAAAACAAATGAAAGATTATGCAGAACCAAATTCAAATAATTCTAGTCTATCTGTCAATGGACCTGTTCAAACGGAAAGACAGAAACTGGAATACATGGCGAAATCACTTGGAATCAACATAGAAAATAAGACTGATTTAGAATTAAAACAAATCATAGAAGCAAAATTTGGTACATCAGAAACTGAACCAAAGGATGATTTGAAAGAAAAGAGATTCAAAAATTAATTTTTTTTAAATCTGTATGTATTACTTGCAAGCCGTTTCTTTGCAAATTTGTAATAATCACTAACAATTTCAAAACCACAAAACTGTCTTTCATTCATTTTACTAACTACAGCAACTTGACCTGATCCTAGAAAAGGATCAAAAACCATATCGTTTTTTTTGCTTGAATAATTTAATATTTTTTCAATTATTTCTAGTGGAAGTTTAGTTGGTGTTTTTTCTTCACCTGTCCAATACTCACGTTTAATCTCCCAAACATCCTCTTTGTCCCTATAATGAAGACTATTGCCTTTATCAGATCTTGCATCTTTAGAGAACCGTGAAAAAGGATAAAACTTTCTTTTTTTAGGATTTTTACAAACATAAAGACAATGATAGTGAGATGTAACATACTTATTTTTTGTTACAACCCCAAATTGATATTTCCAGATAATATGATTTACTACAGTAAATCCAACATCATCGATTACAGTAAGTATATCTTTTAGATTATTCCATCCTGAAAAAACATACATACTTCCAGAATCTTTTAAAATTCTAAAAATTTCAGACATCCATTGTAAAGTAAAATCATAGTAATTCTCAGGTAAAATCTCATTATATCCTTCTATGACTCTTGATTGTGTTCTATTGTAATTTGCTTTTTTTGCTTTAAAATTAATTGCAAATGGTGGATCAGTTATAACAAGATCAATCTTATTTTTTGAAATAAGCTTCATTCCCTCAATACAATTAAGATTATAAATATTATTGAATGATATTTTTTTCAACTTTAATTTTTAGCAAGTGGTTACTTATAATCTCAGACATAAAAAAAGATAATGAGTGGTAATCAAGGTATTACTTGTATGCCATTTTTGCCTTTTTCTTATTGACTTGAGCTAATTCCTCTTTTAGATGTCTTCTTAACAGTACTTCATGTTCTTTTTTATGTTTCCAGTATGCATTTAGGCATGCTTGTCTAGTTTTTGCTCTACTCAATTGAGCAGTGAATTTTTTATGACTTTTTGCCACTTGTGATGTATAACTTACCATAAAACGAGTTATACACATTATAGTTAACCTTTCTTATTTATCATCCATAGTGCCAATAATAAGACTATTAGATACCTTGGATGTTGTTGGAACATGGAAAATGTTGCATTAGTAACTGGCTGTTCAAGTGGAATTGGATTAGAAACTGCAGTTGCTTTAGCAAGGGAAGGTCATTTTACTTTTGCTACAATGAGAAATTTAAAAAAAGCAGAGACATTGGAAAAAATTGTAAAAGATGAGAATTTACCTATAAGTATTTTAGAACTTGATGTTGATAATAAGGAATCTATGGACAATGCCATAGAAAAAATTATGGAGCAAAAAGGAAGGATTGACACTCTTGTAAATAATGCTGGTTGGGGTATGTGGGGTACTGTTGAAGATGTCTCAATTGATGAATTTAAAGAACAATTTGAGACAAATTTCTTTTCAATAGTCAGAATGATACAAAAAATTGCACCTATTATGAGAAAACAAAAAAGTGGCAGTATCGTAAATGTTAGTTCAGTAGCAGGGAGAATTGGCTTTCCAGTTTCCCCTGCATACATAAGCTCAAAATTTGCATTAGAAGGACTAAGTGAATGTCTAAGGTTTGAGCTTAGTCCATTTGGAATAAATGTTATTACTATTGAACCCGGAGTAATCAAAACCAATTTTTTTGACTCGATGAAAATGGCAAAAAAATCAGATTCTAATTCTGTATATAATGATATTACATCAAAAGTAATTTCAGGAGTAAAAATGATGGCCGAAATGGGAACAGAACCTAAGGAAGTAGCAAATGCCATACTAAAATCGATAAATGACAAAAACCCACTGCCTAGATACATTGTTGGTAATGATGCAATGATGTTCTTAGAGGCAAAAAAAATGAAAACTGATATTGAGTTTGAAAACTATATTAAAAAAGAATTGTACGGTGAATAGATTCCATATTTTTCAAGATTAGATTATATACGCCTTTAGTCGATTTTTGTCTAAGTCCGCAATAATATGAAATGGCAAAAACTTCAACATAATGGAATACTCTTTCCTCCAGATTTTGAATCAAAGGGTATAAAGATCAAAATTAGAGGCGAATCAGTTTCTTTGGAACTACTTCAAGAAGAAATGATCTATCAATGGGCAAAAAAGAAGGATACCCCTTATGTACAAGACAAAGTATTTCAAAAAAATTTTGTTGCAGATTTTGCTAAGACTTTCAAAGGAAAATATAAGAACTTGGAATTATCAGAAATCGATTTTTCAAATCCATTCAAGATAGTTGATAAGGAGAAAGATGCAAAGGAACTTCTTACAAAAGAAGAGAAAAAGGCACTTGCCGCAAAAAGAAAAGAAATTCGGGAGGAAATGAAAGCCAAATATGGTATTGCAACAATGGATGGAAAAGAAGTTGAAGTTGCAAACTACATGGCAGAACCTCCAGGTATATTCATTGGTAGAGGTGAACACCCTATGAGGGGTAAGTGGAAACCCAAAGTTTCAGCAAAGAATGTGACTTTAAACCTTGGAAGAGAAGCAAAAATACCTGCAGGTAACTGGGGAAAAATTGTTAATGAGAAAGATTCAATGTGGATGGCTAGATGGACAGATATTTTAACTGAAAAAAGGAAATATGTATGGCTAGCAGATACTGCTGGAATTAAACAAGAACGTGATCAGGCAAAGTATGACAAGGCAAAAAAATTAGCAAGTGAAATTAACAAAATTAAAGATAGAATTGTTAAAGATATGCAAGATAAAAATTCAAAGATTAGGCGTATTTCTACTGCATGTTATTTGATTTATAGAACTGCTATGAGAGTTGGAGATGAGAAAGATCCTGAGGAGGCAGACACTGTTGGTGCAACAACTCTACGAAAAGAGCATGTAAATCTCACAGGTAGTTCCATTGAATTTGATTTTCTTGGTAAAGATAGTGTTAGATGGCAAGAAACAGTACAAGCAGTAGGACATGATAAACAATTTCATGATAATCTCAAGGAGCTTATGTTAAAGAAAAAAGATTCCGATGAAATATTTGATGGAATTACATCAAGACATGTTAATCAGTATTATTCGAGCATTGTTGAAGGATTAACTGCAAAGGTTTTCAGAACATATCTTGCATCTAGTGTAGTGTCAAAATATCTTCGTGAACATGATTCTATAAAAAACTCTAATCCAGCTGAAAAATTATACCATGCTAAATTAGCTAATCTTGAGGCTGCAATGATGTGTAATCATAAAAGAACAATTCCTAAAACCTTTGAAAAAACACTGCAAAAAAAGATTGATACTCTCAAAAAGGCTGAGAGTAGTAATCCATGGAAGTCAAAAGAAGAAGCATTGAAGCGAACTGAATCAAAAGTAGCAAAAACAGATAAACAAAAAGAAACAAAAAATGATCGAATTAAAAGAGCAAAAGTGCAGATAAAGAAATCAAAGAAGAAACATAAAGAAAGAGTAGAAAAACTAAAACTTCAACTTGAACTTACCAGAAAGACTAAAGACTATAACTTGGGTACATCACTCCGAAATTATATTGACCCAAGAGTTTTCAAATCTTGGACTGACAAAGTAGATGCTGATTGGGAAAAATTGTATACAGCCGCCCTACAGAAAAAATTCCTTTGGGTTAGATCAATTAATGAAGATTGGAAACAAGTGTCAAATCATTATTGATCTTGAACATTTAATTGGAATTATCTAGAATTATGACTATGCTATTTACTACTATTACAGAAGATTTGCAGAAAGAACTAAAAAAAAATTTTGCCCAGATTAGATTTCTAATTAAGAAAAACCCTGGTATAGCATACAAGGAAATTCTAGAAATTGGGAAGAAAGTTGGGAAGAAATACAATATCGAGTTACTTGTTAATTTCCCTCATGAAGGTAAAATTGATAATTTTGATATGTATGGAAAACAGGACTTGAGTTTTCTTGTAGATAAAGAAAAAAAGAGGTTCCCAATTGATCGCGAAATTATAAAACAAAAAGCAAAAGAAATTCTAGGTGATGTAAAAACCGAAGATGCATACATGTACGAAGACAAAGAAGGTGCCAGGATAATTTTTAATGATAACATTCAAGATAAGATCGATATTCTACCACATTCACTTCACGTATGGTACGAATTTACTGATCCAGTAACTGAATTTTGTAATTGGCTCTTAGAGAATGTATATTTGATGAAAGAAAAGGAAAACTAACTTTCTTCTAACTGATCTAGAATGTCTTTTACTTCATGATTCTCAGAATCTACATTTAGAATTCTTTTACAGCAATCAATTACATTATCATTTTCTTTTAAGAATTGATGAATTCTCAATTTGAGAGATAACGCCTCTAAATCAAATTTATTAAATTCTAGAACTCTTTGAAGATAATAAAGTGATTTTTTCTCATCTTCTAGAATGTAGAACATACTGCCCATAATAAAAAGAAAATCAGGATCATCTGAATATTTATCTTCCATACTTTTTGCATGTTCAATGGCTTGTTCATATTCACCATCATGAATAAGCTTCTTGAGTTTTCGTTTAGGATAGTTAAATAATCCAGTCATCTTTCATACCAACTTAATATCATACTAAATTTTAGTAATCACTTTAGGATACTCTCATTATTCCATTAGAAATTAACCATTGTATTCCAGTAACAAATGCTTTATCATCAATTTGTCCATCAGCCCACCAACCAGCATTGTTTTTTATCCAGGCAGGTATTCCATCTCCTCCACTACTAGAACCCTGAGAAGTTTCAGGAATTTCCATTATTCCTGAATTAATCAAATATTGAATACTGGTAACAAACGCACTGTCGTTAATTTGATCATCAGCCCACCAATCAGCATTATTTTTTACCCAATCTGGAATAGAAATTTCAGTATCACCAAATGTTTGGACAACTTTTACTTTCTCACCTGTAACATTAACATCAAATTGTATGAATCCTGTATCCTCACCACTTGGTGCAATCATTTCAGGACCCATTCCATACACCATAATCACATATCTCGATATGCCTGGGTCTTCTTCAACAAACGTAGGTCGGTATACTTGTCCTGATGTTGTGAAAAGCTTTTGTCTACCTTCATCTGCTGCTATGGAACGAAGTATGTTTCCATTCTCATCAACAATCCAAATATCATAATGAACCTGATTTACAAATTCTGTTGGATTTACTACTCTCATAAAGTTGATGAACCATTCAATTTCACATCCGGGCATTGGATTTGGAGGACCATATTTGACATCAACAATTACAGAATAGGAATTGGTTGTTTCTCTAATAGCAACCTTGTCATAATTCTCTGCACATCCCAAAGCGGCTTGTTTCGATTCAGTTGATTCAATTTCTTCAAATGGATCTGAAGTAATATAATAATCGTAATCTAATAATTCAAATTCATATTCAACTGGCGGAACACCTGAACTTACATGAACATGTGTCTTAGCTTTAACAGGAAATGGAAATTCATCTACAATCCAGACCTGACTTTTTACACCGCCTGTTTTCCATTGTATCATAACTGTATCAAATGTATCAGCTGGTGTGGTAAGAGTTTCAATTGCAGTTGGAAGTATTTGTTCACCGCCAATATTTGCAATTTTTCCCCATGATGCTGCAGAAAATTCTTTTGGACCTTTACCAGTTAAGACATCTCCTGATGTGTTAACTATTTCTTTTGTAGCATAAGCTGATAACCAAGCAATTGATGATTTGTAAGCACTACGATATGGAGCAATATTATCAGAACCACCAGTTGGTTCTGGTGCAAGATCACCTACATGCATTTCACCTTTAATTATTTTATTTCCATCTTCCACCATAACTTGGATTATGTATTTCTCTTCAATTCCAATTGTTCTTTTATCACTAACCCACATTGACATTTTAAAATCGGTACAATCATGATAGTCATAATGACATATTTTGTATTGGAAATAGTCTCCAACCTCAAGTCCTTCCCCAACATACCAATCTCCATCAAGATTTACACCACCTGCTGAATATTGAGCAAATGACTGTTGATATGCAAGAGGAATTATTAGTAAACCTGCAACGATTAGAATTAATTTTATGGTAACCACATTATCAAACCTAAATTTCCAAAGATAAATGTTTCATAGAATAATCTAAATAAAGAAAAGAAAAAAAGGAAAAATTAAAAGTTCCTAGGATAGTTGACCTACTGCTTCTTTACAAACGTCAGTACCACATTGACAATCATGGCTACATATACAATGACCTTGCATTGCACAGTCACATGAATAATCTGGATCGCCTGAATCTGCTTCACAGCCACATGCTTGATCTGTCATACGAGTGATAGATCAGACTTGGTTTTAAGAGTTTTTGATATATTCTAACAGTGTTATGTCAGACATGTGAATCCTTGAGTAGGTCATTTGCAATAACAGTCAATGTATTAGCATTAGATTCAAGTTTAACAATATCATTTTCTAGATCAAAACCTGTTTTCAAAATATGAATAAACTCAGATAAATTATATGATGAATTTTTAATTTTATAGAAATTATTCCGGTTAATATTTCCCAGATAGAAATAACAGTCAGATAATAATGAATTTTCAATTAAAAAGTCAGCCTTATTTTTAATTATTTTTGAATGATCATTTTTCTCAATCATATCAGAAAATCCTTGTGTAGATTTTAGCATTCTAGTTAAAAGTGAATTGGTAGATCTTTCAAGTCCAATACACTCCGTGATTAAAGATACAGAGTCATTTAATTTACTTGATTTTAAATTTCTAATTATATCAAGAGTGTGAGTAGGAAAATTTTGTTTATCATTTAGAGTTAATATTGCATCAATAAGAAAATATGCGGCACATTTAATCAGACATGCTGAAAATGGATTAGACTCTAAATCATTATTTGCTTTGGTTATACATACTTGTGATTCAATAATACATTTTTTTGAATATGCCTGTAATATTGATCCCCTTTTTTCCTTAATTTTTGATAAAAAAATTTTTAGATCCCATTTAGGATCATGTAATATCTCTAGATTATGATATTGATTTAAAATTTCTATTCTAGATTCATTAAGGCTTCCGTGATGTAATCTTACAAACTTATCATCAATTTCAATTACAGAATCATTATCATCAGTCTGATCAAATATAACAATATTGTAATCACAGCACTCATGGTTGATTTTTTCTGCCCTACAGCCACCCAATGCAATAGGATTATCAGAATTAGCAAATTCATCTAAGATTTTTTTATAATCCATGTTATCTTAGTAATGATATTTTCTATAAAATAAACAACTTACTAATTTTTACTAAACAATTGATGCAAAACACTTGCTTTAAATTGTGAAACATATAATTTTTTTTCAGCTCCTATAGTGTAGTCCGGCCAAGCATATTGCCCTCTCAAGGCAGTGACTCGGGTTCAAATCCCGATGGGAGCATACTTCATTTATGAGGTGATCTATAGGAAATTATGGAACTTCGAAACTTGAAATTAAAACAGCAATACAGATCAGACAGGGATAATATTATTGCAGATTTTTTTATTCCATGTCTAAATAATTGCATTCAGTTTGACAGAGCAATAGAGTATGTAACATTACAAGGTCTATCCACACTATCCCTTGGATTTCATAATTCAACTCCGTCACCAAGAATTAGAATGATAACAGGACATCAATTCAAAATTAGTGATTTAAATACAATGGCTAAACTGTTTGTAAAAAATGGAAATAGCAGAATTTCTTTTAACCCAGAACTTATTCGTGATGCTAAACTTGAAATTCTAAGGAAATTAGTAACGTCTGGTAATCTAATGTTGAAAATTGGAATTCCTAGCTCAGAAGAAGTTGATGGTACATTTGCTGAAAAAATAGGAATTTTTCATGATGCTAATGGTGATTCAGTGGCTTTTAGTGGTACATCTAATGTTTCATTTGGTACCAATAGTAAAAATTTTGAGTCAATTGATGTTTTCTCATCGTGGAATGACAAAACACGAATTGATACGAAGAAGGAAGATTTTGAAAGTCTTTGGTCAAATGAAACAAAATCTGTTAATGTATATGATTTTGAATATGCAGAAAAACATAACCTTCTCAAATATTCATCAGAATGGGCTATACCTGTTCATTAATTATAAAAAATGTATTATGGGTTAATTACTGCCCTTCCGATTATTTTCCTATTTCTTAGATCCTCTAAAGCTTGATTTGCATCATCTAATGAATAATGCTTTGATACAATTGGATTGATGACACCATCTTGTGCAAGTTTTATCAGTTGTACCATGTCATTATAAGTTCCTGTATATGCACCTTGAATTGTTATCGCCTTTAGTGGTATAGAAACTAATGATAATTCAACTGAACCTCCAAACAAACCAACTAAAATTATATTCCCACGTTTTCTAATTAGTGATAAATCCATTTTAACAGTTGGTGGTGCATTAACAAAATCTATTATACTATCTACACCTTTCTCATCACAAATCGACATAATTTCTTTCATGGCATCTGGTTCCTTTGTGTTAACTATGTGATTAGCACCTAATTCTTTAGCTGAATTTAGCTTCTGATCATCAAGATCAGCACAAATGATATTAGCATTTGTTATTGCATTGGCAATTTGAACACCCATTAATCCAAGACCTCCAGCTCCAACAATTAGAATATTTTCTGGATCATTAACTAGTGCTTTCTTTACTGCAGTATATGCAGTAAGGCCAGAACATGCAAGTGATGCAGCAGTATCAGGATCTAACCCATCTATTTTTGCTAAAAATTTGTAATCTGGTACTAGTACATTTTCAGCATACCCCCCATCTTGAAAGACGCCTAAAGATTTTGGTGCTTCACATAGATTGGTGTCACCATTCTTACATGTAGGACATTTTCCACATCCCATCCATGGGTAAACCAATACCATGTCACCTACATTAACGCCCTGAACTAAATCCCCAATCTCTTCTATAGTTCCTACAATTTCATGACCTGGAATAACTGGAAATTTAACTCCTCTATCTGTAACCTTCATAAATCCATCACCAGTATCATATCCACCTTCCCAAAGATGGAGATCACTATGACATACTCCTGTTGATTTAACCTTGACTAAAACTTGGGTATTATTTGGTTTTATTTTTTCAACATCATTAATTCTTAATGGTTGATTAGGTTCAATAATCTGTGCTGCTTTCAATGAGTTCTAATTTTTTACCTAACAATATAAGAGTTGACTGAGAACAAGAAAAAATTAGAGCCTTTAGATATTATGGAATGTCTTTAGAATGGTTTTGTGAATCAAGAAGATACAAAAACTCAAATCTCAAAAATACCAATTAATGTTTTATTTGATCCAGAAGGAGTAAAGAAAAAAAATGTATGGGATATTGATTTAGTGCAAATTCTTTCATTATTACTTGAAATTTTAGAAAAATCTGATAAAAAAGATCTTAGAGTTGCAGGAATGGCAGCACTATCATCTTCATTGATTTATAGATTAAAAGTGGAAAGCATTTTTGCACTTCAAAAAGCTGCCATGGAGAAAAAATCACTAAGACAAAGAAGTGATATAGATATTCAAATGTTAGACATACCATATAGACATGAATCAACATACCCGGTCTCACTGGATGAACTGTTAGATTTACTTGAAAATCTAATTGGAACTATTGCAAATCCAAGGGAGAGGAGGAGTAACCAATTAAAATTTGAGCCTGTTGAGCCACCAGATTTTAAGAAATATTTTAACTCGCTTGAAAACATAATAGGAGAATACCAAGATTTGATATTAAATAAACTCAAAGATACAGGAACAGTTCTACTAGGATCTATTACAAAAGAATTAGATACAACGATGTCAATAAGATGTTTCTTTGCAATTCTATTTTTAGCAAGAGATGAAAAAGTGGATTTGCTTCAAGAAGATGAAGACATTAGAGTGACTCTAATCAAAGAATAATCACTAATAGATCAAGGATGACTGAAAGATGGTTTTAAGTCAATTCTGGAAGGTCGATTGATATGGTTAAAATTCAAAATGAGAATGAATCTATAGCTAGATTAGAATCAGCATTATACTCAGCTGGTAGGCCTATGAGTATTGAGGAATTAATTCGAGCCTCAGGTACAGAGTCTAGGACAAAAACTCTCAATCTACTCTCGAAAATAGTTCAAAAGACAAAAGTTGCATTCAAGGCTATAGAAGTTGTAACATTACCAGATGGCTCATACGTCTTTCAATTAAAACCAGAATATAGTTCAACTATTGGAAGAAGATATGCATCAAAACCAATCCTACCTAAATCCACACAAAAAACACTATCATACATTGCATATGAACAACCAATAGCAAGTAAACAGCTTGTTGAGGTGAGAGGTACTGGTGTATATGCACACCTAAAAGAACTTTCTCAATTAGATTTTATTGAGCATCAAAATGTTGGAAGAATGAAAATTTACACAACAACTGAAAAATTTAAAAAATATTTTGGTATACAAGGTGATGCAGATACTCTAAGGCAAAAGTTATTTAAAAAAGTAAGAAATCGAAATACCAACTAAAAACCATTACTTACACTAAAAATATCTATTAACACACAATAATTTTTCTAAAATATGCGTTTTGTATAAATTAGAGTAAAATGTTCAACTATTATGAGAAAATCAGTAGAGAATTTAAAAACTAGCAAAGTAACCGGTGGAATTAGACATCCAAATAAGTCAAGAAGAAAATTTCAAACTGATAGATTTCCAAATGAAGCATTGCTTGGAGAACAAATTACAGTTACAAGAAAAACGAGAGGTAATAATAGAAAAACATCTTTGAAGACTGCTAATGTTGTCAATGTAGTGTTAGCAGATGGAAAAATTAAGAGTTCTGAAATTATTAAAGTTTTAGAAAATCAAACAAACAATGATTACCAAAGACGTGGTGTAATTACAAAAGGTGCAATTGTTGAAACAAAAGATGGTAAATGTAAAATTGTTTCAAGACCAGGTCAAAACGGAACATTAAACGGAATTTTAGTAAAGTGATAAAATGAAAGATTACGAACATGTCGTAGTCTGGCTTGATTATTTTAACAAAACTTTACCAAGAAATAAGGGTAGAAGACTTTCTAAAGAAAAATGTATTTTTGATCCATCTTTGAAAGAATTAATTGAAGCATCAAAAGCAGCTGGATTAGAACCAAAAGAATCAGAAGATCAAGTAAGATTCCCAAAAAGACCTTATGTTAGATCTGGTTACATTGTACTTGAAAAAAATACAACAAAAACTAACATCATGAATAAAATTTCGAATAAATTAGTTTCCAAAAGAGAGAAACAATCAAAAAAGTAATGAAAATAGCTTCAAGCTAAAGTTTTGTTGACCGAACGTAATGAAAGTAGTTAGACATCATTAGATGTAATTGCAGGAGGTAGGTGAAATTATGCACTTAGCCAATAGTGGTCGAGTCATAATTAAATTAAGCAGTGTGATCAAAGAAGGTCAGTTACTTTGTAACGAAAGTAGTCAAAAGATTGCTAAAGTTACTGAATTAATTGGACCAGTAAAAGATCCTTATGCTTCAGCCATTCCATTGACAAATAATTTAAAAAAATTAAATGGAATGAAAGTTTTTTCATTTGAACAAACTTCTCCTGCAAAAAGAAAAAACAGGAGAAAACATAGATGAACATATTAGAAACCGAAGTTTGCTGTCCTGAATGTGAATCTACTATTGTAGATGACATTCATAATGGCGAAAGAATTTGTTCAAGCTGTGGCATTGTCGTAGCAGAACAAATGGCCGATTTTGGTCCTGAATCAAAAGGTGCTAATCTTGAAGACAAAATGAGATTAGCCAGAGCGACTGGACAAACAACACTCTCACAACACGATATGGGAATTGCAACTGAAATATCATCACAAAACACAGATTACAGTGGAAAGAAGATAGACAATGCAACATCCAATCAAATGCAAAGACTAGTGAAATGGCAAAAAAGATCGAGAGTAACATCTCCTAGAGAAAGAAGACTAACAAATGTGCTTGGAAAGATATCTGAAACATGTGAAAACTGCAATCTTTCAAAGAATGTTGTAGAAACCGCTTCTATGATCTATCGTAGTTTAGATGGAAAGAACATAGAAGTCAAAGGCAAATCTGTAATAAGTATTACAGTTGCTGTTGTCTACATGGCATGCAAGAATTGTCATATTGTCAGATCATTAGATGATATATGTAAAACTGTATGCACACCAAAAGATGTAAAGGCTAAAACAAAACTAGCTGCAAAATATTATAGAAATCTAGTTTTGGATATGGGCTCAGTTACAACATCAGTTGTAACTATAGATAAATACATCTCAAAGATTGCAAATCTAACAAAAACAGATGTTAAAGTAGAAAGGCTTGCTTTAGAAATAGCTGAGAAAACAGAAGATCAGGGTATCACGAATGGAAAAGCACCAAATGGAATTGCATCTGCGTATCTTTACGTGGCATCCATTTTGATAGGTCAAAATATTCTACAAAGAGATGTTTCGACAGTTTCAGGAATAACTGAGGTAACAATCAGAAATAGAGTAAAGGAAATTCTTACTACAAATAAGATAACTTTGACTCTAAGACCAATATTGGCTACAAAATAATCCCCCCTTTTTCTTATTTTTTGATTAGGAACAGCTAAAATTCGTCGAAATTATATATAAAAAATAGATTGAAAATTTATGGCAATTCTTGAAATTAAGGATCTTCATGTAAATCGTGATGGTAAAGAAATTCTAAAGGGTGTTAATCTCAAAACAGGATCTGGAGAAGTTCACGCAATTATGGGTCCTAATGGTTCAGGAAAGAGTACATTAGCATACACATTACTTGCACATCCAAAATACGAAGTTACAAGTGGAGATATTCTATTAGATGGAGAAAGTATATTGGATCTAACTGCTGATGAACGTGCAAAAAAAGGACTATTTCTAGGATTTCAATATCCAACTGAAGTATCAGGTGTAGGGTTTTCACATTTTCTTAGAACATCTTACAATGCACTTAGTAAAGCAATGCAAGGTGACGATAGAGAAGTTTTCATTACTGTGCGAGAATTTCAAAACTACCTAAAGAAAAATATTAATTCAGTTGGATTGAAGGATGAATTTCTGTCAAGATATCTAAATGAAGGATTTTCTGGAGGAGAGAAAAAACGTTCTGAAGTATTACAAATGGCAGTTTTAAAACCTAAAATTTCAATTCTTGATGAACCTGATTCAGGATTAGACATTGATGCAGTGCAAGCAGTTGCTAAAGCAATTAGCGAAGTGTCTGATAAAGATTCAACAACTATAGTAATTACACACTATGCACGAATCTTAAACTTTTTAGATAAATTAGATTTTGTTCACGTTTTTGCTAAAGGTAAGATTCTAAAAAGTGGAAATGCAGATCTTGCTCAAGAACTAGAAAAACGTGGTTATGACTGGATTACTGAAGGTACTGACTAAGTTTAAATTTTAAAATAATTAATCATTTTAAATACTGACAAAGATAAAAAAAAGTATGTCGGAAGAACCAAAAAAATATTTTTTCAATTTTTCATTTTTTAAAATTGATCCGAAATGGAGATGGATGGCAGATCTTGCAAAAGAAGAATCTGCAAGAGAACTTGAAAATGTGATTGAAAATTCACCTGTAGAGGTTCGTAGTTATTCAACATTAGGATTAAGAGACGATGCAGATTTCCTTTTATGGTTCAAGTCTGAAACTATAGAAGATATTCAAGAAATAATTTCAAAAATTTATCTTACAGTAGTCGGAAAATACATTACTCCATCTCGTGTTTATCTATCATCCACTAGACCTTCAATTTATGCTCAAACAGATAGAACACATTCATTTGTGAGTGGAATGGAACCAAAAAAATATGCAATTGTATACCCATTCATTAAAACACGTGAATGGTATTTGCTACCATTACAGCAAAGAAAACAAATGATGGATGAGCACATTAAGACTAGTCAAAAATTCCCTCAAGTTGAATTGAATACAACGTATTCTTTTGGAATACACGATGAAGATTTCATGTTAGCATTTGAGGCAGATGATTTACATATTTTTCAGGATCTAATCATGGAACTCAGAGGTACAAAAGTCTCTGCATACATCAAAGTTGATACACCTATGATAGTTTGTGTGAAAAAGGATATTATTCCTATAATTACTAGCCTTGGATAATGAACGGACTAAAAGAATGGGCAACCGTAGTCAAAGCATTAGAACATGGTAAGCAAACTGTAATACTTAGAAAAGGTGGAATTTTAGAAACAGCTTCAGGATTCAACATAGAGTCAAAAGAATTCTTATTATTTCCAACTTGGGAACATCAAGAGAAAATATTTGTCAAGCCAGAATTTCATAATTTTTTAGATGAAGTATTAAGGCAGAAACCAAATGAAGGTCTGAATAGGATTACATCAATTGCAAAAGTACTAGATGAAAAAGATGTTGAATCAAAGGAAATTATAGATGCATTATCACCATTCCATGTATGGAGTGATACTTACATTCATGAACGAATGAATTGGATGCCTGACAAACCTATGAAGGCAGTATTTTTACAAACATTCAATATTCCAGAAATTGAAATTGCACTAACTGATGAATTTCAAGGCTGCAAGTCATGGGTAGAAATAAATTCAAATAGTAAATCTGGAAATTCAATCTTGTCTGATTCAATAATTGATTCAAAATTAAAGGAGTTTAAGGAAATAGTAAATTGAAATATAAGAAATTAGGAAAAAGTGGAATAAAAGTTTCAGAGATTGGATTTGGTGCATGGACAATTGCTCTTAATTGGTGGGGAAAAGAAATTGATTCTAATGAAGCAATAAGAATGCTCAAAAAGGCATATGACTGCGGTATTAATTTCTTTGAGACTGGAGATATGTATGGTAAAGGAAAAAGTGAAAAACTGATTGGTGAGGCATTTAAAGGAATGAGAGATGAAGTAGTTATTTCAACTAAATATGGATATGATTTTGAAAGTGCTAAACAAATTGGCCATAAAGAACTTCCACAAAAATTTGATGAAAAATTTACTCGTAATGCACTAGAAAAAAGTTTGGAGAGACTTCAAACAAATTATTTAGACATGTATGGATTACATAATCCAAAAATGCATCATATACATGATGATTCAATTTTTAAAACTCTTGATACTCTAAAAAATGAAGAAAAAATTAAAACATATCAAATTGCATTAGGACCTGCAATTGGTTGGGAACAAGAAGGTCTAGATGCTATGAAACGAGAAAATGTGACAGCTGTGCAAACAGTGTATAACATGCTAGAACAAACTCCTGGTAATGAATTAATCAATGCTGGAATTAAAAATAATGTTGGAGTTTTGGTAAGAGTTCCTGATGCATCAGGAATCTTGACAGGCAAAGTTAATGCAGACACAAAAATTGATGAAAAAGATCATAGATCTGTTAGAAAAGGAGAATGGATTAAAGCATCATTACAGAAAGTAGAACATCTTAAACCAATTGCAGAAAGAAATGGATTAAACATTACAGAACTAGCAATAAAGTTCATTCTATCAAAAAATGGAATCTCATCAGTTTTTCCAACTGTCATTAGTGAAGAGGAAATAGAAAATTTTGCATCTATGTCTGATGGAAAATATCTAAATGATTCAGATATGGCTGAAATTGATGAATTGTACAATAATTGGTGGGAACAAAATCCATATGAATTAAAGGCGAGTGTAAATACAGCCTAATTTTTATTCAAAAACCAAAGAATCTTTTCTGATTAAGGTTTAATTGTAGATACTCGTTATCGAGGTTAATGAGACTGCTTTTTATAGGAATTCTATGCATGGCGTTACTCTCAATTTCATTTCTCTCTATTTCAGATTATATCGCATATGCTGAAAATGAAATAATTGTTAACAGTATAGGATTTGAAAATTCAACAGTTTTAGAATTTAAAAATAGCAGAGGAAACAACACTGAAATTGATTCAGTTAGAATTTGGTTAGGTGATGGAAATTCATTCCAGTCCTTTAAAACAGAAAAAGGCTGGATGGGGAAAAATACACCTCAGGGAGTGATAATTTTTACAACTCAGGATTCAATTAGGCCTGGTGAAAGTGTGAAGTTTGGAATCAAAACCCTAGTTGAAAAACCATCAGTCAATTGGAAGGCATTAGATTCTAATGGAAATATAATAAAAACAGCAAAAACAGTTACAAACACAGAAAGTTCTGATGTTACAAACATTACAGACGTTCCTGAAGTTAATCAGCCTGAATCTGTGGGATTGAAAGATGTATCAACTTTTAGATTAATTCCAGACAAGCTTTCACCTGGCTCTGATTTTAGATTACTTGGTACAAATTTTGTTCCAAACCAATCTTTGACATTCTATATCAATGGTAATTTAACAAAATCGTTTTCAACAGATAACAAAGGTAACTTTTTACTAACATCTAAAATTTCGGAACAGACAGATCCTGGTAGAACCGAATTTTCTATAACAGATTCTGTTGGTGCTGAAAAAGAAATTAGTATTAGATTAATAGAATCAGACAAGAGGCTAATACTAAAGACTTCAGAAGTAATACTTGCTAATACACCATCTAGTGTAATTAGAGGAGATACAATTCTTCTACAAGGAACAGGAACTCCAGAAACTACACTGACAATTACAACCCAACAAAGTACAGAAACTATTTCAATTAATACAATAACAACAGAACCTAGTGGGGAATGGTCATTTGAAAATCTTTTCCCACCAGATATCGGATTAGAAACAGTAACAATAACAATTTCAGACGGTAAATCAGAAGTATCAAGAAATATAGACGTTATTTCATCTAAAAAAATTACTATTAATTCTGATGAGCCACGTTATGAACAGGGTGACGTAGTTACCTTTAGCGGTAATGCTATTGCAAATCAAAATTTGTTAGTTTCTCTTGAAGATCCTAAAGGTTCAGAAATATTTTCAAACATTATCACGGTTGATCCTTCAGGAATTATTAGTTTTGATGTACCAATAAGTAAAACTTCAATGAAAGGCACTTACATACTATATTCTAATCAAGGTGATGAAGAAAGCATTACTGTTGTTGGAATTGGTGAAGATCCAGTAGAAGTTATTGTTGTAAATACTTCAAAATTAAATTATAGTTCTAATGAAAATGTAGTTGTAACAATTCAAGGAATGCCAAATGCATCTGTATCACTAATCATAATTGACGAAGCTTCTAAAGAAAGATTATCCGACTCGGTAGAATTAGGACCAGATGGATTCCTCATTTATGAATTCAGTTCAGATGATCTTTCTTCAGGAGCATTTTCAATTGAACTAAGACAGGGAAAAGCCAGAGGTGATACTGTATTTACTATTGGATTAACATCTGGCTCTGGACCAATACAAATGCAAACTACTAAGGATAATTACAATCCTGGAGAATCAATATTGGTAATGGGTAATACAGGCAAAAATTCGCTTATCAGTGTTACATTACATGATCCTGATGATAATATCTTGAAAAAAGTTGAGACTTTTAGTAATAAAGAAGGTGCATTTCGAACTGATAAATTTAGAATACCTAATGATCCACTAATTGGTGAATGGACAGTTAAGGCAAAAAGTGGAGGCAACATAGCAGATTATAAAATTACAGTTGCCGCACAATTGGAAAATGTGATTGTATTAGTTGATAAAGAATCTTTAGCATATTCATTTTCAGAAATTGTGAATATTTCTGGGGCTGGCGCAACTGAAGGTACAGCTCTAAAATTAGAATTTTTTGATAGTAATGGTGATTCCATCAGTGGTACGCTTACAATCTATGCAACAAATACTGGAGAATATCGTACTAGTTGGATAATTCCAGATGATATTGAACCTGGACCAGTGGAAATCAGAGTAACCAGTACTGGTAATACCTCATCTATAACAATTACAGTAAACTAACACATTTGTTCATTAGCTAACGGTTTTTATTTCTGATTTTTTTTGTATTTTTATGAATTTAAAAGATAAAATTGCAGATTACCAAGATTTCCCTAAAAAAGGAATACTTTTCAGAGATTTTAGTCCAATACTAAGAGATCCATCAGCACTATCACTTGTAGTAGATGAATTTACAAAAAAATTCCATCCAAATGATGTAGATGTTTTTGCTGGTATTGAATCCAGAGGTTTTATTCTGGCATGTGCATTAGCTCAAAAATACAATAAAGGTATGATATTACTCAGAAAAGCTGGGAAATTACCTGGAAAAACTGTAAAAGTTTCATATTCAATAGAATATGGTAAAGCACAAATGGAGATACAAAAAACTGCATTAGAAAAAAATGAGCGAGTTTTGATTTGTGATGATTTGCTAGCTACTGGTGGTACAGCAAAAGCTGCTGCAAAATTAGTTGAAAAACTAGAGGCAAATGTTGTGGGATTTGCATTCATAATTGAATTAACTGCACTAAAAGGAATTGAAAAAATCAAGGAATATAGAACTGAATCACTGGTGGAGTATTGATGCAAGAAACTGCTGAAATAGGAATTTTTGGTGGAACTGGAATATATGATTCAGGTTTGCTAAAAGAAAGTAAAGAAATAACAATTGATACTCCTTATGGTAAAACTTCAGATTCAATTACAATAGGTGAATTTAATGGAAGAAAAGTTGCATTCATGCCAAGACACGGAAAAAAACACACCATTCCTCCACATTTGATTAACTACAAGGCAAACATTTGGGCATTCAAAGAACTTGGTGTAAAAAGAATCATAGCACCATCTGCTGTAGGTAGTCTAAAAGAAGAATTTGAACCAGGAAATTTTGCATTACCAACACAATTTATTGATTTTACTAAATCACGAAAAGGAACATTTTCAGAAGATGGTAGAGTTATACACATATCAGTTGCAGACCCTTTTTGCCCAGAACTACAAAATATCATTCTAGATGTTGCAAACGAACAACAGGTAAAAATTCACAATGACGCAACTTACGTGTGTATTGAAGGACCAAGATTCTCAACTAAAGCAGAATCAAAATTTTTCAAGAGTACAGGGGCAGATATTATTGGCATGACATTAGTTCCAGAATGTCAACTTGCAAGAGAGGCCCAAATTTGCTATGCTTCAATCTCAACTGTCACAGATTATGATGTTTGGGCAGAAAAACCAGTTACTGCAAAAGAAGTGATGGAAACACTATCAAAAAATGTTGAAATAACAAAAAAAATACTTACAGTGTTGATTGATAAAATTCCAGAAACAAAGTCATGTTCATGTGAAAAGGCATTAGAAGAAGCTGAGTTTTAATCGTCGATAAAAGATTCTCTTGTCAATCCCTCAGGTAAGTTGAGATTTCCTTGTATCAGATTACGTTGAAGTTCAGCTATTACTTCATCAATATCAAATCCTAAATCCTTTATACTATTTTCAGTCTCATCAGTTAGTTTCACACCAATGTTTTGACCACCTATTCTTCCAAATGCTATAGCTGTAAATGGAAATGAATTTTCATTGATTTGAAAATCACCAGTGATTTTTGCGGCCATTTGCGTGCCGTCAATTTCTTTGATATTTACTATAATTTCCAATTACACTCAAATTTCAACTGCTTTGTGTATATGATCTAGAACAAGAAAACTTGTATGAAAATCATCAACTATAGTATAATTATCAATTTTTAAATCAATAACCTGTTCATCAGCTGTTTCAAATTTTAGAATTCCAGTTTCTTTTAATTTAACTAATTTCCATTTGTCTTTGCCTTTCTGTAATTTACTAACAACAACTCCCCATTTCTCATCATCCTCAATTCTTGGCATTCCAACTATGTCAGTAATTGAATCAATTCCTAATTGCTTTTCTTCACAAAATGATTTCTTACATGATGCACATCTCCAAACGTCTACAGAACCAATTGTTCTTTCTTCTACATTGATGTTTACAGGTGCAAGATATGTTATCTGCGGATTATCACAGCACTTGTATATTGCAGGTGTTGGTATTTTTTCTTCAGCAGAATCATTAGGAGAATTTTCACTCATAAATTTCACTTTTTATTGTTATATTTAGTCCTTGCATCGTCATATGGTTTTTCTAAAACTACACCAATATTATCCACTTTTAGATTTTTTTTAAATTCAATTTGTTCACGCTCACACATTTTTCGATACATGTTAACTGCAGTAAATCGTGGATGCATTGCTTCAAATTCACTTTCTGGCATATCAATAAAACCGCCTAATTCCATCAGTTTTTTTGAATTATCTGATGCCTCATCGGTACCTATTTCAAGTTGTTTGGCAATATTTTCTGCATTCATTCTTCCATGTGTTACAACTAAAAGAAATATTCTTGCCTGAATGGGTGAGAGTTTAATTTCAGAAACTAACAAGTTTTCAATCTGGGAAAAATCAACATTCATTTTTATCTAATTTAATTCAGTTCCATTATCTTGTTTTTTAACAAGAAATTTTCTTACTAATTTGAAGGAAAATCCTATTGCAACAAAATTAACAATCAATCCCGCTACAGCACCATAAAGGAGATTATCAGAAACTTGCCAAACGCCAAAAAATGATGCTAACGTAGGAACTGTAATTATAGCAGCCACGAAGGAGCCTTTTGAAATAATTTCGGTATTTGACAATTTATTGGGTTTTTCGGTACCAACCATCATCGAATTAATCGTATATTGGTAATAAAAACCAAATATGCTAGTTTACTTGTATGATTCCGTTATTTACAAGATATTCAATTCCCGAAAGAAATTCCTTTTCAGAAATAATATCTTCAGACCACCATGCAGCATTGTTTTTTACCCATTCCGGAATTACTGCATCTGATTTTTCACCACTCTCTGTTACTGATACCATAATGACTCCTTCTTTGATCAAAAACTCAATTCCTGAAACAAAGTCGTTATCATATATGACACCTTCAGACCACCATGCAGCATTGTTTTTTACCCATTCCGGAATTACAGAACCTTGATAGTTATTCAGTGAGGGTTCTGGAGAAGTTAATTGTTTTACAATTTCATCAAATTCGAACTTGCTTATGCCAATTCCCTCATAGATTGTATAAGACGGATAGTTTGTATCAAACCATTCTTTGTATTCAGGTTCAGACAAGTATCGTTTTATGTAATGTGATGGTTCTTTTAGCGGATCTACAAATGGTAATGGATCATAAACTAATTCAGGTTTGAATTTCGACACTTCGTCAAGAGTCAAAGCATTCAAGGAATTTTCTTTAACAACTAATGCATCTCTGAGATAAACAATTTCATGCATGTTATAATTTCCCTCAGTTTCGATTACAACATGAGATGTATCCATTGGTTTTGCAAAGATCATAGTAAATGTAATCTCAACAAAATTAATGGCAGGTATTTGTGATTCTGGTACATTTTCAGGATAATCTTTAGACAATTTGATTAATTTTGATTCGTTTTTTGCACCTACAACCTCAAAGATTGATTGGTTAGTATACTGAATTGTTTCATCTGTCAACGAGTATTTGATGCGCGCTGCATCTTCATAGTCTTCAAATGAGTTGAAAATTTCGACATAAATCGTTGTAGACATTATTTGTAACAATTCACTAGTTACTGGAATTTTCAGAGTTATCGTAACAGGTTGACCAACTATTGCCTCATAGGTAGGAAGTGTATGAGTATTCTTGAACAACGTGTATGATTTTTCATTAATTGAGAATCCATCAGGCACCGAGATAATAGCACATCGTGGACTGGCAAAGCAACTTATACCTTGTGTTGATGCACCAGATGATGTCACAGTGGTATCAATTGTAAACGTGTAGGTGTTTGATACTGTGTTGTCATTTCCAGCTGCATCTGTTGCTTTATCAGCTGCAACACTTACAGATACGGTTCCATCAGAAGATCCCTTTACAACATCAAAGGTGTATGTTGTGCCAGATCCTGCAAAGTTACTTGCAGCGGGAGAACTGCCATTTGCAGTTCCGGTAACTGTGATGTCACCAACTACAAAGTTAGATGTAGACTCGCTAAACGTTGCTGTAAAACTCAGAGTTGTATCAGAAACGGTGTCACCGGAACTTCCTGTCGATGACGTTATTGTTACGGTAGGAGATATCGTCTCAATTGTGAGCGCATAGGTGTTTGATACTGTGTTGTCATTTCCAGCTGCATCTGTTGCTTTATCAGCTGCAACACTTACAGATACGGTTCCATCAGAGGATCCCTTTACAACATCAAAGGTGTATGTTGTGCCAGATCCTGCAAAGTTACTTGCAGCGGGAGAACTGCCATTTGCAGTTCCGGTAACTGTGATGTCACCAACTACAAAGTTAGATGTAGACTGGCTAAACGTTGCAGTATAGCTTAATGTGGTATCAGAAACGGTGTCACCGGAATCTCCTGTCGATGAAGTTATTGTTACGGTAGGAGATATAGTATCAATTGTGAGTGCGTAGGTGTTTGATACTGTGTTGTCATTTCCAGTTGCGTCTGTTGCTTTATCAGCTGCAACACTAACAGACACGGTTCCATCAGAAGATCCCTTTACAACATCAAAGGTGTATGTTATGCCAGATCCTGCAAAGTTGCTTGCAGCAGGAGAACTGCCATTTGCAGTTCCGGTAACTGTGATGTCACCAACTACAAAGTTACTGGTAGACTCGCTAAACGTTGCAGTATAGCTTAATGTGGTTGAAGAAGTACTAGAGCCAGAACTTCCTGTCGATGAAGTTATTGCTACAGTAGGAGATGTAGAATCGATTGTAAACGTGTAGGTGTTTGATACTGTGTTGTCATTTCCAGTTACATCTGTTGCTTTACCAGCTGCAACACTTACAGATACGGTTCCATCAGAAGATCCCTTTACAACATCAAAGGTGTATGTTGTACCAGATCCTGCAAAGTTGCTTGCAGCGGGAGAACTGCCATTTGCAGTTCCGGTTACCGTGATGTCACCAACTACAAAGTTAGATGTAAACTCGCTAAATGTCGCTGTAAAACTCAGAGTTGTATCAGAAACGGTGTCACCGGAACTTCCTGTCGATGACGTTATTGTTACGGTAGGAGCTGTAGTATCGCCACCGATTCCAAATGTGGATATCAAGCCATCATCACCAGCACCTGCGCTCGCTAACGCAATCGTGTCTGAATCAACTTTAACTAGGGAGTTAAACGAATTATAATTATCAAAGATAAGGAGTGGTCTGCTTTGCGAGGGATATGTTCCATCAGGATTAATTGTCATTGTCGTAAGCTTGCCATAGCCTTGATAGTTTGTCCACGCTACCGCATAAGTATCTGAATCAACTTGCAGTACTGAAATATACTTAGTTGACCTATCATTAAAAGTATAAGAATTTATCACTTCAGTTATGTTGCCGTCACTGTCAATTGTAAATGAAGAGAATTTGCCATAAGGCGATCCTTCCCATGAATACACGTACGCTAACAGAACAGTATCTGAATCAACTTTCACTAGGGAGTTGTTGTAGCCGTATCTATCATCATACTCAAAATTGTTTCCTTCAGATTGTGTTTTTATTGCAGTAATGTCGCCGTCACTGTCAATTGAAAATGTAGAGATGAAACCATCTTGATCGGGTCCATTGTACGCTAACGCAAAAATGTCTGAATCAACGTGCACTAGGGAGTTATCAGCATTATATGCCGTATCATGCTCTAAACTCTCTACTTGTGTGATAGTAGTGCCATCAGATGAGATGGTAAATGTCTTGATGATGCCATCACCCCAAACATCAGTGTACGCTAACGCAACCGTGTCTGAATCAACTTTAACTAGGGAGTTGTTCCAACCTCTGGTCGTATCATGCTCTAAATTGTTTCCTTCAGATTGTGTTCTTACTGCAGTTATGTTGCCGTCACTGTCAATTGTAAATGTGGAGATGAAACCATCTTGATCAGCACCTGTGTACGCTAACGCAAACGTGTCTGAATCAACTTTAACTAGGGAGTTAGCACCGTTCTTATTTATCGGATGACTATTAGTGTCCGTATCATGCTCTAAACTATCTACTTCTGTGATAGTAGCGCCATCAGATGAGATGGTAAATGTGGAGATGAAGCCATCATCATCAACACCACTGTACGCTAACGCATAAGTGTCTGAATCAACTTGGACTAAGGAGTTGTGCTTGCCTTGGGACAAATCATGCTCGAAAGGGTATGTTGGACCAGTCATAGATCTTACATTAGTTATGTCTCCATTTGCTGCAAACGCCCCAGGTGGAGAATGAACTAGAAGCGAGGATACGGCAAATAATAAGATGAATAGCCCAAATTGACGCCTTGCAATTTTCATAGATCAGTTTTCCAGTATATCCACGTTAAAAATCTGATCAGGTCAAACGAGCCTAGAAGACTTTTTCAAGTCTGCTCGCTATTCTTAGGCGTAAATCAAATATGCTTTATATTTGGTAGATGCTTGTTTTGTCATATTGAGCAAATATAACAGTCCTACAATGAATTCAGAAAAGTCACTGAATTACATAGTTCCAGTAGCCTTACTGATACTATTTGGTGTAATTTATGCCATGTCTCTACGTGCTGATAATGGATTTGTGAGTTTTATCCTAATTGGAATTGCTCTTGTAACAATTGTCTATTGGACAGGAATTATTAAAAAAATGGTAGTGACAAATAAACCAAAATTCAAACAAAGAGGAGATGCTGAATCTAAGAATTGGGTTTATGATCTAATTAAAGGAGATCAAGAAACTGTCTTTGTTGCAGAAGTTCCAGGACCTGAGGATAAAATTATGGTTAGACTTATTGACAAAGTTCTTTACGTTAGAGGTTCACAAGGATTTTCGAAAGAAGTTCCAATCGAAGGTTCAAACGAAATGGAAATTTCAGATTTTAAATATAGAAATGGTGTTCTAACACTTCGTATAAAAGATCTATAAACTCTTAGCTAATTCTAATTTTTGTGGTAAATATTTATCAGTAATATTTGTCAAACCGTATTTTGAAAATGCTTCTAACTCTGCTTTACGTTTAATTTTTAGAAATACTTCAAGTTCTTTTTTCCATATACCTTCTTGATATCTAGGATCTTTTTGCAAATCATAGCAACGTTTGATATCTGATTCTGTCATAGGTATGGTTGGTAGTTTGTATTTATCAATATCAGTTGCCCATACTCCCATCCATTTTGCATCTGGAACTGTAAGTTCTCTTAAATGGGCAGCGTTTGCAGAACCAGATTTTATGACCATAGCTATGTGCTCTCCATAAACATCACCATCAGTTAGAATTACTACAGGTAAACCCATTTCATCATGCAATCGTTTTAGCAAAGTTCGAGTTGAACGTGGAGCTTGTCCACCAGTGTTAAGAATTATAGATTTGAATTTTTTATCTACTTTTTCTTCAATAAACCTAGTGAATAATCCACCTTTTTCAATAGCAATTACAAGTTCTGCACTTGTATCCACCAATTGCGATGATGTTAAACTTGGACCAATTGCGTAGCCATCAGGATGATCAGACAAATTCATCTTTTTTCCTTCATAGCCAGGAATCGTATACTCTATTGTCAAATCACCAAAAATACTACTTCTTTCTTCAGGAAAAACGTAAAACTCCTCTCTAGGTTTTGTTAAAACAGCTTCCAAATCAACAATGATGTTATCTGATTCTGATTGATCATCAAAATCAATTGCAAATGCTTGCGATGAATAATAAACATCTCTGAGTGTTGATGATTTCTTTTGTTGTGTAAGCTTGTTTGCAAAGAATGCCAGCCATACTAATTGGGTAAATGAGCGTAATTGTGCAGTGTTTTTGGAGCTTCTTAATGCAGTACCAGAACCAAGAATGTACTGTCTAAGTTTTTTGTCGTAAATTATGTTACTGATAGATCTATTTGGAATTGAAATTTTAGGGAATTGGCCATTTTCAAGATCCTCGTAAACCTGTGCGCCATGTTTTTTTAGAATCTCAACTAAATCTTTACTTTTATCCTTTGATTCTTTATTCTGTTTTTTCTTCAATTACGTTCTCCTCTTTAATCATTTTCTGGTAACTTGGCTCTTTTTTCTTTCCTGCTAATTCTGTACAGAACTGTGCAATAAGTGGTAAATATTTGGAATAAAGATTTGCACGTTTTTTAGCCATTTCAGCTTGACCTTTCTTTGACATGTAACTCGATAATTTTCTTGAAAGAAATTGTAACGCCAATCTTAGTTCTTTTTCAATCTCAGGTCTGTCGGCAACATTTTCTTTTCCAACTGTTTTGTATGGAACTCTTGTAGAACAAATATGTGAAACAATTACCATGGATGCAGAATCGCTTTTTACCTTATATCTTCCCCAGTCAGTATCATTAACCACTTTTAATACAACATCACTTCCTTCATCATAAAGTAGTGGTATTCTGTTGGCAAATCTAAAAACTTTCAAACCATTTGATTTTATGTTTCCACCATATGCTATTCCCATCTCAATAACGAAAGGAAATCCAGAATATGCAGAAGCAGTACGTTGAACTACGGCCATGAAGTCGGGTTCAAATCTTCTTTCAATTCCTTTCTCAAGTGGAGTTTCTCCAAGAGGGGCCAAACATGTAGGATCAGGTGATCTAAATCCTTCGTAAGTCTGTAGTGCATCACTTAATTTCACTAATTCTTGGTCAGACATATTTCCAACTCTAGTTTCTGGTTTAAATTTTGCAAATTTACAGAATTCTGTTGCAGCAGTTGGACCCACTCTTTGAAATCTTTTTGTCAAGAAATGAGTAAGAGATTCTCCTTGGACGGTATTTGCTAACTGCTTATAGTATGGATTTTCGGTTTCCATATCAACTGCAATTGTTTGCGATGTACTATAATCCCAGTAAACCAATTTATTATTTCGAAGATCAACATCCTCAATTCTAACTCTTTGAAGTTTTTCAAAATCAGCTTCAAGAAATGACATTAAAGCTACCACTACACGTACAGGTCTTGTCAATGATTTCCATTTTTTATTAGCTTTTTTCATGATGTCATTGTAATTAAATTTCTTTTTTGACATACCAAGTTCTTTTCTAATTTTTTCAATCATTTTATCATCTACATTTGGTATTTGATAATGTGTATCAACTAACATTCTACGAATTGTTTCAACATCAATTCCATATGGATGGGGTGCGATGATAGTTGGAGCAGGTGGCATTGTACGAATAATTGCTTTGTGATGAAATTTTTCGCCTTTGGGATCATCAAATGTTATAGTTGCATATGGTGTGATTAAGGATGTTTGATATACATAATCACGAATCTTTGTTCCCGCTTTTGAATAATCTCCATCTAAACAAATACTAACACTTAGCCCTTGTTCAGAGCTAGATTTTTCCTCTTTCTTTAATATCACTGGTTTATTTTTCTGTATATCTAAAAGCATCTCAAAGTCATAACGAGTTTTTCCATCATCATTGCTCTTTACTTTGACAGCTTTATTTGTTGTAATTTGTCCATACAAAATTGCCATAGTAGCACCTAAACCAAACATTCCTCTGGCTTGTTTTAATCCAAACTTTGAACCATACAAAACAGTTCCAAATGCAAGTGGTACATGTTTTGGTGGTATTCCAGGACCATTATCTTTTACTGTTAAGATATATTGTTTAGGGTCAGGTTTGTCAGGATCAACTGCTTTGATTGTCATATGTATATTTGGTAAAACTCCACTATGATCACAGGCATCAAGAGAATTTTCTACAAATTCACGTACAGCAGTGTATAATGAGCGTGTTGGATTACTAAATCCTGCTAAATCTCTATTCCTATAGAAAAACTCACTTGGAGAAATTTGATTGAATTGTTCCTTAGAAGACATCCTGATCTTCCCATATTTTTGCTCTATCTGCTTTTTCTCTTCTTCTGGCAGATTCTAGTTTAGAATAGACTGGTCCATGCATACTCCCATTTGATAATGATGCAATGGCATCAACTGCAAGCCTTAATTGGTTTGGCTCTCCAATTATTGCTACAGTTCTCCCATAAACAGTAATAGATGCATTGGTTAAGTTTTCTATATTCAATCTTGCTTTTCCTCCCTCACCAATTATTCTTCCTTTAATTCTTTCAATTTGATCTGAAGATTTTCCAGCAAACTCACGTAAATCAATTACATGTAAACTGTTTTCACCTTTAAGTAATCTAAGTGCATTTTCTGGAGAAAAACCTCTTCCAATTGCTGAAACAATTTCAATTGCCTTAAAAGGTTGAACTTTTTCATTAATTTTTTCACTTTTTACTACTACTTCTCCCCCGTCACTATCAATATCCAATTGAACAGAACAAATATCTTCTATTTTCTTTTTCGTTTTTCCAGATCTTCCAATTAATGCGCCTATTCTATCGTTAGGTATTCTAATTAATTTTTCAAAACTCATTTTACTATCCTCTGAAAAACATCAATTGGATTTTCAACAGTAAGCCCTCGTTTTACAAAGAAATTACTGATGTTATTAATGTCTCTTTTTAGAAACTCATTTGCTTTAGGATGTTCCAAGTCCACTGCTGATCCCAAGTCAAATAATTTTAGACCATCTGGAGTTTTGAAAATATTATACTCAGAAAAATCACCATGAACTAAATTTGCCTTATGATACAAATCATCCACGAGTTGTAAACTTTGTTTATAATCATTTTCACTAATATCTGATTCAAGTAAATTCTTTTCAGGTTTACCATTATCACCAACAAATTCCATTACAAGTACATTTTTTGAAATATGTATGGGTTTTACAACATTTATCCCACAATCATAACACTTGGAAATATTTTGGAATTCCTTTTTAGCCCAAAGATATACCAAGTTTTTTGTCCCTTTTTTTATTCGTGAAAATCTAGGATCTCCTATCAAATACTTGGACCGATTTTTGAAATTTGATGTGCTAGTTAGGTAAACCTTTAGTGCAAGATTAGACTCTTCAGGAGATACTGCCCAAAATAATACTGATTCTTTTCCAGATTTTACAACTCCATTTACGTATGAAATTATTTTTGATTTTATCAAATCATATAATATCAAAACAGTTGTTTTATCTAAAACTTCATTTATCACTTTATTTTTCTTGAATCCATCATCTAGGGTTTTTTTTCTTTGTTTTTTAGATAATTCGGAATTTATTTTAGATTCAATTTTTCGATCTATTATATCAGACAATGAAATTATTTATCCTACCATGTAAAATTCATTTCTAAAACTAGAAATCTTTTGCAATATGACCATTATCTTTTAGCCAATCAACTTGTGGAAGAGTAAATCTCCAGATGATATCTCCACGTTCATCCTCTTTAAAATCCCATGGTGCAATTATAACAATATCATTGTCACGAATCCAAATTCTTCGTTTAAGCTTTCCACGTATTCTTCCACGTCGAGTTACATCATCAGCGCATTTAACAAGAACCTGATCACTTCCTAACAATTTAATTACTCTACCATAAAGCTCGCCTTCTTCAGCAAGCTTAATTTCTTTTAGAGCACTTTCGTTTAGAACTTTACGTTTTCCCATAAAATAAAATATAAAATTTTGTATATAATTGTGATGGTTACATTTTAAAGATTAGTAGAAATGGTATTCCATCAATATATTTTACTCCTTGTTTTGAACCGATACCCAAATTCAATGATAGTGAAATTGTTTCATTTCCTACCAGATTAATCGAGTCTGCTTTTTTTAGAAGCTCTTCAGCTTCGTACTGTTCAACTAATTGATCATGGTAATAATTTTTAGTAATTTTCATCTTTACTTTCCCATCAGAGATTATTTTTCCAAGAAGTTCGGGATCACACATATTTAGCATAGAATTTCCTGCTTGTGCAATAATTTTTACCGAAAAAAGCATTATGCATATTTGCCTTTTATTGTGGATTTTGCCCCACATGCTTCGCAAATTAAAAATGATATTCTATTTTCTTTTTCTACCTTGGTATCGGGACTTGTGCAAGTAGGACATTCAACATAATCTTTTAGATAAATCTTGAATAATCGTGTAAAATCATCTGGATCACGCTTACCAACAAAAATGGCCTTCTCACCAACACGTTCTGCTGGAACTGCAAATTCTTTTGAAAGATATTGCAAAATTATGTTTGTGTCTCTACGAAGAGCTTTTGGAAAATCACCGAAATTTCTAAGAATTGTTTTCTTACCCTCCCAAGTTATTTCTACTGCTGGTAATTCAAAACGTTGTGTATCTTTTGCATCTTTTGAAATATTTTTCTCAATTCGTTTTAGTAGTGATTCGTAATCTGCTTTTGTCATACATCAACGTCTAGAGATTTCCCCTATATGAGTCTGGATGTAAAAAAAAATGTTTCTAAGGTTTACCTATTCGGAAAACATTAGTACCACATTCTGGACAAGTTCCTTTTACTGCAGGTCGTCCATTTTTTAATTTAGTTTCCTGTGGATCCTTTATTTCTCTTTTTTCTCTACATTTTACACAATATGCTGTTGTCATTATATCAATTCACAAATCTTCTTATATTTAGAAAGAGTCTGTGAATAATTTTTTACTTTAGGCTAGATGCTTTTGATTTTTTTTTATATGCATTACGTAAATAGGGGCTGAAATCTTGGTTTAATTGCATTTTTTGAGGGTTTTTCTAAATTTGTTCAAAAATACTGATTTTTAAAAAAATTCTATAGTGTTCAACAAAATGATCAGTATTATAATGATCAAAGATTGGAAATTAACATGGGTTCTAAGAAAGGAGTTGGAATTACAGTAGTTATTTTGATTGCAATTACGATTGCGAGTTTCATGGTTTGGTTGGGAAGCCCAACTGATACAGAAATGACCATTGTGATAACTGATTTTGAGAACCATGATGCAGGAATTACAGAAAGACATAAAATAATTTCAAATTCGATTGAGGAATCATTGACACAATTTATGAATGGAGAAATTGATGGTGCTGAATATGATTACATAGCAAAAAATGCTTCATCACAAAACAATGCATTGTTGATAGAATTAGCGTATAGTGATGCACCAGACGAATGGCAAGAAACATACGTTAGTCGTATTGAATCACTAAAATCATTTGGAGCATATATCAGAGAGAGTATGGTATTTGCAGTTTATCTGGAAAATAATGATATGGACCTGGAACAAAAAGATGAACTTTTAGAAAACATGAGTAAATACAAAGAAGAATATATTCAGTATAAACAGATGGCAGATTCTTCAAAACCATGAGTAAATACAAAAAATACTATACTCAGTAGTTGGAAATCATTAAAAGGTAATTTTGTAATAAAATAGTCTATGCCAGTAAGCAAAAAACTACAGCGCGATATTGAATCCACCAGTGCCTCAAAATTGTTAGTAATCTGCATTGACAGGGACGATGATATTGGTAAGAAGGCTGGAATTGTATCTCCAGTAGTTGGACGCAATGCATGTCTTGAAGCAGCACAACGACTTGCACTTGAAGATCCTGAAGATGATGATTCAAATGCAATATTTGGTGCTGTAAAAACATATGAAGATTTAATCAGTAAAGGATACACAGCTGAGGTTGTTACTATTGCAGGTGACAAAAATAGAGGTGTTCAAGCAGATGAGAAAATTATAATCCAAGTAAAATCAGTTCTACAAAAATTTTCTGCAAACGGTGCAGTGATTGTATCAGATGGTGATGATGATGAAATGGTTATACCCATTATTCAAAATGTAATACCAGTTGTTTCTGTTCAAAGAGTTGTAATGCAAGTTAGTAAGACAATAGAACATTCGTATGCAGTTTTTGGTAAATTCTTAAAGATGGTTGTTTATGATACAAGATATTCTAAATTCTTCTTAGGTGTTCCTGGAATTCTGCTTCTAATAGGTGGTATTGGAACAGTTGTAGGTTATACTGCAGAGATTTTTGCAGTATTAGTCAGTATTCTCGGTGGAGCTTTTCTTGTTAGAGCATTTGATATTGATAAGGCATGGAGTAATTGGGCAAAACCAACACCGACTGGATTCATTAGAATATTTACATTAGTTACTGGTTTAATTCTTATACTTGCGTCAGTACCAGCAGGAATAACTACTATAGATGATACGTTTATCTCATCTGGAATTGGATTTATTGAAGCATTATCAAATCAACAAGTAGTAGGACACTTTCTCTCTGGTATGTTACCATTCTTGTGGATGGGGCTTGGAACAATTGCTGCTGGAATGTTAGCAAGTAATTGGCTCAATAGAAAATTAAAACATATCAGCGATGTATTACGAATTATTGTTTTGGCTGCACTATATCCAACAGTTGCACAATTTGCTACGATTCTAGTTACTAATGAAAGTTCATTCTCATTAATTCCGCCATTATTAATCGGTGCTGCAATAACACTGATATCAGCCACGTTATTATTCCGTAGATATAGGAAAAAGGGTGGCGGTCAGATATTAACGGAATAAAAGACGTAGCACTTCATCTGTCAGGTCTTTATAGTATCTATACAAAAAGACTTGAAACTGAAATTCTAAGAGGCGATATGCCAAATCATGTAGCCATAATTTTAGATGGAAATAGAAGATGGGCAAAAAGAAATCTTGCCGTTAGTGAGGAAGGACATTTTCATGGGGCAGATGCAGTAGAAAACCTCCTTGATTGGTGTGAAGAGTTTGATATTAAGATAATAACTCTGTATGTTCTATCAGCCGAGAATCTCGAAAGACAAAATGATGAGTTAGAATATCTTTATGAATTGATAAAATCTAGATTAGAAAAATTATACAATGATCCCAGAATTCATAGAAATAAGATGAGAGTAAAAGCAATAGGTACGGTAAAACTACTACCAAATTCTATTCAAGATGTATTACAAAGACTAGATAATGTAACTAAGGATTATGATAATCATTTTTTGAATATTGCTATAGCATATGGAGGTCAAAACGAACTTGTTGATGCGGTTAAAAAAATTGGAGATCAGATTGAAGAAGGATCATTAGAATCTAAGGATATTACAAAAGAAGTGATTGAATCAAATCTTTATACATCACATTTACCTCAATCATCTCCGGATATGATTTTACGTACATCGGGAGAAAAAAGAATGAGTGGATTTTTGTTATGGCAAAGTGCATATAGTGAATTAGTATTTTTGGATATTTTTTGGCCAGAATTCAGAAAAATTGATTTAATGAGAGCCATTAGAACTTTTCAGAAAAGAAAGAGAAGAACTGGCAAATAGATATAAAATCAATATTACTGTTAAAAATTATTCTAAATGAAAAAAGAAACATCTGCAGGAATAATTCTGTATAACAATGAGCATGATGAAAAAGAATTTTTATTATTAAAGTATCCTGGTGGGCATTGGGATTTTGTGAAAGGAAAAATGGAACAATCTGAACAATCCATGCAAACAGCTATTAGAGAAACAGAAGAAGAAACTGGAATTACAGATTTAAAATTCGTTGACAAATTCAGAGAAGAGATATCATACAAATTTTTTGTCAATAAAGAAGAAATTGATAAAAAAGTTATTTTTTATCTTGCAAAAACAAATTCAATTGAAATTAAAATATCTCATGAACATCTAGATTTTGTTTGGCTTAATTTTGAAAATGCTATTGAAAAAATAACATATGAAAATGCAAAAATAATTTTAACGAAAGCTAATAGTTTGTTACAAAATGGAATCTGATGCGAGTTTCTCTGCAGTCTTTTTTGGATTCTTAGAATTCAAAATGGTTCTACCAACTATTAAATAATTAGAGCCAAGTTTTCTGGCTTGTGATGCATTTCCTCCTTGAACACCAACACCTGGGGAGTAAATATCAAGTCTATTCTTAGTTTTTTCCTTACAAAATCCTATAATTTTAGGAAAAGTTGCACCTACAATTATGCCATCTGTTTTATTTTTTATTGCCCATTCTAAAAATAATTGATATATAGGAATTTTTTTAGTTTGATTTTTTTGTACGGTATCAAGTTCATATGAAACCCGTGCCTCTGGTGCACTCATATGGCATAATGAAATTATACCTTTGTTCTGTTTATGTGAATTTTCAACTAAATTCTTCAAATTTTTTGGACCCATAATTGGATTTACAATAACAGCATCAAAATTTAGATCCCATAGATTTTTAGTTGTAACTAAATTTGTATTTCCAATATCATTCAATTTTATATCTGCAATACATTCTAATCCATAATCATGTGCAGTTTTAGTAATTCTAGATATTTCTTTTTTTCCAAGTTGTAATAAAAGATGAAAATTAAGTTTTAATGCACAAATACTAGCATGTAATGTTTTTATATTTTGAATAGTCTTTAATTCCACTTTTGGTGTTCTGCTATCGTAATCATTTGCAAGAATGATAGAGCTTACTTTAGCAGCTTTTTTTATACGTTCATTGAATTTGGCCATAATCGACCATCGGATGTGCTTCTTTTAACTTTATTATTTTGATATATGAATAACCATGTTCACCTGTATGTTCAACAAATTCTGGTTCAGAATCCTTTGTGGTGACATACTTCAAAAATGGTTTTTCTGGTTCATTGTTTAATGTTACATGGCAAAAATATGATGGACCATCCTCATTAAAATTCAAAAATACTCCTAGAAACCATTTTTCTTTATGTGGGAAAGCAAATAATGGGAATGGTGCTTCATCAAAACCATAACTTAGTTTAGCTAAACTTGAAACATCCTCAAGTTCAATAGGATGATATTTTTCTTGAGATATGGCTTCATCAGGTCTTAATGATGTAGGAAGAGACTTAATTTTGATCACAGGTGAGTATAACTTGGAATTATCTACTGTGGAATTAACTAAATCTAATTGTTCTTTTCCTGCATTAAATCCATAACTTAGAAAATGACCAATATTTTCAATTGGTGTATAATATATGACAGGTTTTTCCTTTAAGAGATCCATCTGGACAGATAAGACTTTTTTTCCTTTATGCTCATGTAAGAATGAAACTCTAGGCATTCGTTCTAATGCACACACTAATCTTGTAAACTCTAAAGGTGAACTCAATTGAATATAATTTGGAAGTTTCTCCATATACAGAATGTTAAAAAAAATCCAAATTAAAGCTTAACCCTAGAAAATTATGTGCGCAGATCTATTACATCATTGATACTAGGACCAGTTCCAATGAGCGTAACTTTCACGCCTAATTTTTCTTCAATGTTTTTGATGAATGATTTTGCATCTTCTTCTAATTCATTATATGATGTGATTCCTGCACAGTTTGGAAAACGAACATCAAGTTTTGTAATAGATATCTGATTTGCACTACTTAGCATGACTGCACGCTTAGCTAATTCAAAATCAAATTCCGCTGCACGCCTAAGACGTCCAGTAACAGTTCCAAACTCTTCCCAGCCTAGTTGTGATGTCTCTTCCTCACTTAATTCCCCTGGCATTGGACCAGTTCCAACACGTGTAAGATACGCTTTGAATACAACTATTACATCATCTACTTTTTTTGGACCTATGCCTACATCAGCACATATTCCTGATGCGGTAACATCCTTTGTTGTAACAAATGGGTAAGTACCATGCCATAAAGAAAGATGAGTTCCTTGTGTTCCCTCAATTAGAACATTTTCATTTCTATCTAATGCAGAATTAACTTCTAACGGAACGTCAATTAAATATGGTTTTAATTGTTCAATTTCTTTAGCTAGTTTGAGAGTACGCATTGCACGTTCTGCATTTGCAGGACCTGTACCAGAGCCAGTACTTCCAATTTTCTCTTTTAGTCTTCCTTGTGAATCTGCATCTCTATGCGATTTCTCAATTATACCACAATTAAAATCCAGAAATGCTCTTCCCTCAACTCCAAAATCATTAACCTCCTTTAGTAAAACATCAGGATTCACTACTACTCCAGGTCCAACCATAACTTTAGCATCTTTATTTAAAAATCCACTTGGTAACATTCTAACCTTGTATGTTTTGTCATCATCTTTGATAGTATGTCCAGCATTGGGGCCAGCCCCACCTCTAACAACTATGGATGGTTTATCATGTAAGGCAAGATATGAAATAATCTTTCCTTTACCCTCATCCCCAAAAAAACCACCTACTACTACAGTTGATGCCATAACTCAAACTCGAAGTTTCGCGTATTTAATCTATCTACCAGTTATTGTTATTATGAAGTTACTAAGGATCACAGTATTGTCAGAAGATAATTTTGCTGGAAATATCATAGTGAATCTTGCAAACTTGCCGGATTTTCTTCGAACTCCAATACTCAAAAAAAGGATGCTAGAATTTTTTTCCATGGATGAGTATGAGAAAGCTGAAATTATCACTAATGCACTAGAAGCTGGACCAACCATACCATTTCCAAACTTTGCAAAACTCTTCAAAACATGGTTAGAAGTACTTTCTACTGTAAGTGAAGATAATAGATTTGACATGTTTTCAAATTACCTCAAACAAATCATAAAAGAACCACAAAGGATAATTTTGTTCAATTTAGATGGGATTTTTGAAATTTTTTTAAGTCTAGAAGTATCTAGACAGCAAATTTTGATAAAATCAATCAAAAGTGCTTTTGATAGTTTGGATGAGGAGTCTAAAAGAAGATTGATTCTTCTAACGCCGGAAAGTTCTAAAAATCTTTTTGGTTTCTAGGCAGGTTTTTCTTCAGGATTTCTGTTATCTTCATTTGTATAATCAATATAATCACCCTCAGGAGTCATAACTCCAGCAAATATTTTTTCATGCTTCCTCAATACTTTCCGATGGTCTGCTAATGACATATCAAGGTGCATTTCATTCATAACCATTATTCTCATTTCTTTCCATTCTTCCCAGCATTTGTTACAAGTTGGGTATTTTTCAGCCTGTGGTTCAAGTTGTTCTGAATCAGGAATGTCTACTTTACATTTAGTACATTTTCTGGCCATCAAAAATACTGAATATCATTTCAATTTATCTCTTATTGGTAAAAACAATAATACCTATACATAATAAAGATGATATGAAAATAAAATGCCCAAAATGCAAAGAGAATGCAGAATTAACTCCTGATTTTTCATTTGTGACTTGTACAAAATGTGATTTTGATGTGACATATGGTGAATATGTAAAATTTGTTGCACATAATGATCTTGCATACTCTGATATTTTGGGTGATTATACAGGAAGTACTGAAGGTGAAACTGCTGGTACACTTGATGATTGGGAAGATTAGTCTGTAAGACTTAATTAATTTCAAAAAAAGAGATTTTGCAGATTGGAATTATTTCTTGAAGGAATTCTGAATTTAATTGGATTCATAATTGGATTAATAATAGGTGTATTTTCATATATTGGTTATAAAAATACAGGAAGCCCAGTATTATTCAGATTAACAATTGCATTTTTTGCAATCGGAATAGGCTTTGGGATAATTTGGTCAGGCTATATTGTAAACGAAGTAATTTTTGAAGAAGAAAAAATGAATCGTGGTATACAAGCATTAGGATTAGGTATACAAACAATTGGTTATTTCTTTATTGCATTTTCTCATACAATAAAATCATTTTTTCCAAAATCACGTTATTTTAGATCTGTTGGAATACTACCATTATTTTTTTTATCAGCAATGAACATAGAACATATCATTAGAGCATTTTCTTTTATTTTACTAGTTTACGGTTCTATTGAAACTATAGTTTCATACATTGAAGGAAAACAAAAAGGTGCGTTAGCTGTTGGTATTGGATTAGGTCTTTTAGCATTTGGAGAATTTATTGCATGGTATTCATTAATTTTTCCAGAATCAATTATTTACTCAATATCAATAGTAATTAAAATTTCAGGACTTTTATCATTATTTATTCCAATTTCCAAACTTCCACTTCGAAAAATAAAATTTGATGATAATTTAGATGGAGAGTGAAAAATCTATCGTGTAGTCATGTAATTTTGATCAAGTCAAAATGTTTTATGTTATTAGTTTAGACCATACATCGTAACAAGATCAAATACTTTCTGTTCAAAAATTTCATAGATGGTAGTCTACCGGACAAAAATTGAAATTATAGGTGATATTCTGGTATCTGCGCAAGAACAAACTGTAGAACAAGATGGAGCTTCTATAATGCAATTAATTAGAAATGTAAACATTTCACATGGTAGACTCTCTAAAATTTTAAGTAATTTAGTTTCACAAGGATTGCTGGAGCAAGTTAATTCTGATAGAGCCTATAAATATAGAATAAGTGGAACTGGTAAAAATTTTCTAAGTGAATACAAGAAATTTTACAAATTCACTAGTGATTTTGGGTTAAGCATTTAGAATTAACTCGATAACATAATAATTAATCAAAATTATACCTCTATGTATGAATAAAGTTTCGTGTGATGATGATGGTATAAAAACTGCTTTACAATCATTACGGAATGGTGGTATTGTAGTATTTCCTACAGATACTGTGTATGGAATAGGGTGTGATCCATACAATAAAGATTCTGTTGATAAAGTATACAAAATTAAAAAACGAGACAGAGCAAAGGGATTTCCAATTTTAGGTTATTCAAAAGAGGATTTAGAAAAAATTGTTGAGTTTGATAAACTTGCAAATAAAATAGTTAAAAGATTTTGGCCTGGTCAACTGACAATTATTTTACCATTAATAGATGAAGAATTAAAAAAATCACTAGGTATTAATGATAAAATTGCTGTCAGAGTACCAGGTAACAAATGCATATCATCCCTTCTTAAAGAATGTAAACTAATCGTAGGTACAAGTGCAAATATATCTACCACTAGTTCTTTTGTTGAACCTAAAGAATGTGGAGATTCAATTACTGGATATGATCTATTGCTAGATGGTGGATTAATTAATAGTTCAGGTGAATCTACAATTATTGAAATAAAAAATAACAAAATTAAAATTTTAAGGCAAGGGGTTATTTCAGAAGAGAAATTAATTTCGTTAGATTGAATTTCATAATTACATGCCAAAGGAATCTAGAGGAAAAAACAATTGAAGAAACTAGAAAATTACTAAATGGATTTGGAGATTCTAATGCCAAAATCTCGAAAACACAATTCTCAGGAATAATTCAACTTGATACTTCATTAGATATTTTTGATGTAATCAAGAAATTTAGAGTAATTATAGATGAAGAACCATGGTCTGTCAGATTTTGCTCTAGAATAATTCCAATTCAGGATTTATGCCAATCTGATTTAAAATCTATTAAAGAAAATATCACTATGATGATTTCATGTATAGAAAAAACTCAATCATATAGAATATCAATTGAAAAGAGAAATTCCGAAATTAAAAGTAATGATTTAATTTCCGAGATTGCAGAACTTATTCCGAATAAAGTATCGTTAGAACAAGCAGATTGGGAGATTGTAATCCAAATAATGGGGAAAACAACAGGTATTGGAATACTTCCCAAAAATTCTATTATTAGTGTGAGTAAAGAGAAGCGTTTAAGCTCATATTAGCAATGATGCCTTTTCGGAAAGTAAATCTTCTAATGCAAAATTAGAAATCATATATCGATTATTAATATTGAAATATCTTCTTAGAAATGCAGAATTATTTTTTTGTAACGAAACAGTGTTAATATTCTGTTTTAATTTTTTGTATAATTTTTCTAACAGATCTTTTCTACCTAATGCAATTAAAGTAAAATCAACTTTTGGGTTTATCCCAACATTCTTCACTGCTTTATTAATCTGATTAGTTCCTGCGAATCTTAATAAAATATCAGTCTCTAGTTTTTTTGAAATCATAGTTTTCTGGGTTTTTGCAGAAAGTGAAACTGAAATTATTTTTTGGATGTGGGATTTATTTAATAAGAACTTTGAGGAAACTGCTTGAATTACTAAATTTGGAAATTCATCTCTTAGTACATTTAGTGAATTATTATCAAATATGAAAGACTTTTTCATTTCATATACCTCAACATTTTTAGAAAGTACCTTCATTTGTAATCTTGAATATGCTCCACCATGAATTATAGGAATTATGTTAACCACATCATTTTGTTTTATTACGGTATCATATCCATTAAGTGCAGAGGAATCTATTTCATTTATCGCAATTAACAGATTTTTCCCATCAAAAGATGCAGTGTTTTCTGGTTTACTATCAATAAGATACTCAATTAATTGATTAACTGTAATGTTATCCTTGTCAAGTACAATTTTGTCAGTATCAAATGATTTTCTTACTCCACCAGTAAAATTTATTGTAATCATTGAAATTGTATTATTTAATTCAAATAATTGTTTTTTGTTTCTAAGATTTGTCTTCTGGCTCTGCCATAGAATCTACAACCTCTTCGGCAAGTGTCTTTTGTTCCGTTTCTTGATTTGCACTATCAATTTTTTCTACAGGATTTTCTACATCAACAGTTTCAGGCTCTGGTGTAGATTCTACATCAACAGTTTCAGGCTCTGGTGTAGATTCTACATCAACAGTTTCAGGCTCTGGTGTAGATTCTACATCAACAGTTTCAGGCTCTGGTGTAGGTGCTTTTTCTTGTGAGCTGTTTCTCTCCATTGATTTTTTTTCGTCATCAATTAACTTCTGCTTACGTACCTGGAATTTATGCTCTCTAAGGAGAATTTTTGTTATATATCCTGCAATTTTGTTTTTTAGTCCTTTAGAACGTACAATAGTTATCTCGTTTAACATCTTCTTATTTTCAGAAAAATCGGTACCAAAACTATCCTTATACTCCGATAAGATTTCGGTTGAAAGACGTTTTATTCTATCCACTAAGACAAGCCTTTGTATGTTTTTTATATATGTACCATTTTATATTAAAAATCAATTCAGGTATCTCTGTGAATTTTCTTCAAGCATGACTACTGTTTCATCGTATGTAAGATTCAAAATCTTTGAGGCACAGAATATCACACTAGGTAAAAATAAGATCTGGGCTGTTTTATAACTAAAACAATGAGAAAATCTAACAGGTCCATCTGTTTCTACTAGAAGTTTATCAGTTTCTGTAATTGACAGTAAAGTCTGTTTATCATTAGCATATAGAAGAACAGGTCCATATGACACATAAAGTCCCGAGTCCATTGCCTTGCTTAGTTGTTTTTTATTACCATCAAACCAATGGAGTAACACACTTTGGAGATTAAATGATGTTAAAATGTCAAAAATATCATCAAGTGTTTTTCTAGAGTGTATTGAAACAGGTTTTTGAAATTTTTCTGCAAGAGATAACTGATCAGAAAAAACTTGTTTTTGTGTTTCCCATTCATCTTCAGATTTAATATATGTCCTATCAAGACCAATTTCACCAATTCCACTTATTTTACTTTGATTCTCATTAATCATTTCATAAACAAGTGTAGGATCATCTTGTGCTTTTTCAGGATGTATGCCAAGAAATGGCAAAATATTTTTGCTTTGTTGGCTTAATTTCATTGTGCTTTGGCAAGTATCAAAATCCATCGATACACAACATGCCTTGATATTTTGCTTGTTCATTGATTCTATAATTAATGGTATATCAGACTGATATTCAGGATCTGAAAGATGTATGTGAGCATCAAAAATCCAATTCATAAATGCAATTATTTTAACTCACTAAATAGTCTGTACAAATCTATACAAAAGTGAGATTTTTTTACTCAAAGTGTTTTATCCTTATGTTTTTTATTATTAGATATGAAATCATCAGAGCTTGGTCTATCATCAATGTATAGAATTTTAAAAAAAGCAGGTGCTGAGAGAGTAAGTGATGAATCTGCTGATGAACTCAGAAGAATCATAGAAGATATTGCACTAGAAATTGCTAAAAATGCTGTTGAGATGTCAAAACATGCGGGAAGAAAGACCGTTAAGGCTGAGGATGTAAAACTTGCAAAGACATCCTCAAAAATTTAGATGTAAAGAGTTTAATTCTAAATGTTCATTTTTTAAATTGCGGTGACGTGGCAGAGCGGTTATGCGTGAGCCTGCAAAGCTTATCTAAAGGGGTTCGACTCCCTTCGTCACCTTTCTACTTTTATCATTCCATTCATCCATGGATGTAAAGTACAATAATATGGATAAACACCAGTCTCAGTAAATGTATAAGAAAATTTTTCATCAGGATCAATGTGGCCACTGTCAAATAGTCCATCTGGATTTTCCTGTTGACCACTTGTTACGCTATGAAATGCAGAGTCCTGATTTTTCCAGTATACAGTTTCACCAGATTTTGCAACATAATATGATGGAATGTAACACTCATCGTTTGGACCGCAATCAGGACGTGCTGATTTTACTGGCATTATGATCATATTTTCAATTTCTTCAACAATTTCAACTTCAGGTGTTTGCTCTGGAATATACTCGAGATTTACTTGTGAAACACCGATTATTATCACGACGATTATTACTGATGGAATAATTGCAATTTTCTTGTTCACGTTTTTTGTTTTACACGTTTCTTTATGTTTCTTGGTTATCCTATAATTACCATATACTTCTTAAGCAAAAGTAAAGCAAAATAACAAAAATGCCACCTAAAGGAGCAAATCTCTTAGAGTACAGCGATGAAGGGCGTAATATTCTTTCAAAATTATCTAGCGCCCCACTTGAAGGATTTGCAACACACGCAGTGGATACAAGCATTAGTGAATTTATGAAAGATTCAACTACTGCAGTTGAAAAAGGTCGTGATTATCTTTTGTGGCATTTGATAAATGTTGAAGGAATCTTAGAAGATTCTGCTGAAAATGCGATAATTGATGGTGGATATGATGAAGGTATAGATGCTTATCTATTAGATTTTGAGGAAAAAAAGATTAGACTGTTCCAGTCAAAATTCGGCTCTTCTCATTCGATAGGTGAAATAGATCAATTCGTTCAAGATGTAATACGGCTAAAAGAAAGAGAGCAATCAAAACTAAAACGTGATGAATTACAATATCTCTGGAAAATTCTTAATGATAAGAAAATGAAATTAGAATTAGTATACATAACAGATCAAGTTGTAGATGATTATCAGAATGACAAGGTTAGGGTAATGGGCAGGCAACAGGTATATGAAACCCTATGGGAACGTATCAAAAAACCTGCCAAAGGTCATAACGCTAGTCTTAGAATATTAAAACAACCACTTGAGCACAAAAACTGTAAAGTCTGTGTGGTATCGGCTTTTGATTTAGCAGAATTGGTAGAAAAAAATGAACATTATATTTTTGAGTCAAATATTAGGAAACATCTAGGTGGAAAAGGTTCGATAAATAGGAAAATTTCAAAAACATTGGAAGATGATCCACATAACTTCTTTGAATGGAATAATGGAATTACAATCACTGTAGATGATGTTGCAATTAAAAACAATGAATTATTCCTAAAAGGTGCACAAATAGTTAATGGTGCACAAACTTCTAAAAGTATTCTAGATAAGAAAAAGAAGGCAAATAATGTGGATGCTGAAGTCCTAGTCACTGTAATTAAAACTAAAGATGAAGAACATCAAAGAAAGATTACAAAGTATAGAAATTCTCAAAATGCAGTAAAAGGCAAGGATTATGTTTCATTGCAGGATTATTTCATCTCTATCCATCACATGCTTGCAAGATTCAATTATTGTTTTGAACATCAACAGGGTTTATGGTTAAATCTTACACCGTCTGAGAAAGCCAAATTTCAGGGAGATGTGACATTTAACAAGTATCTTCCAGAATTGAAAGATAAGTCTAGAATAAAAGATGATTCAGCTATTGCATCATTTGTATCATACTTTATTCAAAAACCAAATGAAGTCTATGGTGGAATTTCAAAATATCTTCCAAATGGGTCAAAGTATGAAACTGTATTTAATGACGAACTAGAATGTGATTTTAGATATTTCTTGTTTCCACATTTAATTCGTGAATATGCTAAACATCAATTAGGATATGATAGAAAAAGCAATCAGAACAAAAACAAACGATATGCTCAAAGTCTATTTGTTGCTGTAACTGCAAGAGTTATTCACAAAAATATACTTGAAAAAAATGATGATTTCAAAAATGATATTTTAGAATTGGAGAAAATTATTCAGAATTTTGGATTATGTGAGAAGATTTTGAGAGTAACAGACAGGGTCATAACAAAATTCCTAGAAGATTCTGCTGTTGAGGCAAAAATTGAAGAGTCCAATACAGCTCATAATTTCTTTTCAAATAATGTCTATAGTAATGAAATGCTAAAAATTATTGATAGAAAAATTAGTCAAGAGGCAGAAGAAATAGAATTTATCAAGAAAACATTTTTTGGAATTTAATTAAGGTAACAATCCGGCCAGTGTAAAATCTTGCAGGAGGTTACATTGACCAGACCATTACCGATCAGCATACAAAATAGTAGTATTTAACATCATTTTTTACTACAAATCATTTTATATTCAAATTATATCTGAAATTCAAATGGCTGGAAAATGTACCGTGTGTGAAAAAGATATTGTTAACACAACTTATGTTCCAATGGATGAATGGAAAATTAAAGGAAATCTATGTAGTAAGTGCTATTCACAAAAAATTGAGGAACATTATCCAGGTAAACACATTAGAACAAATAGATTAGAAAACTCTGAATAGTTTCTATTAATTACTCTGTTTTGTTATATTTATGACGATTAAGGCAGTTCCATGCTAGTGAATCATCTTTAACTTCATCTTCACTCATAAATTTGATATTAGTTACAACTTTTTTCTTCTTCATTAAATTAATTTGGAAACTTTCAAATTTTTTGCAATTACAATCTTCATATAAACAATAATAATCATTTTTTTCAAAATTATGATCGTCTTTTCTATGTCCACAATCACATGGTACATCATTTTTTACACCATCATAGAATTTTTTGGTATAAACCGCAAATCTTAGAATTGCACTCCCATTATGCCCTTTCTTGAATCGCTCATAATTTTCTGATTTTGGGAGAATTTTATAGAATGATTTGTTGGTAGAGGGTTTTCTGGAATCAGCTCCAGCAATAAACCAATACTCATCACCAATTTCTACAAATCTAACTTTGATCGTATGATCGTTCCACCAATGAACAGTTTCTAACCAAAGACTTGATGCTTCCTTCCTTTCAGGAAACATCAAAGCAATATTCATCCTGACGTCAAAAAATCTATATGCTACACCTAAGAAATTTTCCTGCCAATTGATCGATGTATTTTCAGACACGCCACAAGGAGGATTTAGTGGATATTTATCTCATGTCAGATAAACTCAAGCAATACTATTATATCACTTAGTTAGAAATTAGTCAATATGGCATATAGAACAGGGATGCAAATAGTTGCTGACATGCTGTATATTACTGAGCAAACTGGTCAAGAGGGTATCAAAACAACAACACTTCTGACAAAAGCTAATCTTTCACATTCTAGATTAGAAAAATTTGTGAAAAATCTTACTGGTGCAGGTCTTATGAACAAAATTGATTTTGATGGTAAAAATGTGTTTGTCATAACCCCAAAAGGAAAACAGTATCTTGAATCTTACAAAAGATTTTCTGATCTTGCAGGTTCTTTTGGTTTAGAATTATAATTTTATCTTCTTCTTTTGTTTCTTCTTTCACGTCTAAGTTCCTGCTGTTTTTTTCTATTTTGGTAAGAACCGTATATAATTACAGCAATAGCTCCAGCTACAGAAGCCCAGAATAAAGGATAAATCGGCTCTGAACGTATATCTCCTTCATATGGAGATACAAAAGCAATTGCCATAGTAACAATCATCATAGCTAAAACAATTGAAAGGTACTTGCCCATATTCAATCTAAATCATTAAATCATTTATCTGTTTTATCTTCAATAGGTTGACAAAAGCACTAGAGTTAGTTGGATTTGCTCTCATAGGGGGAACAATTGTCTCATTTCTCGGCATGGGTGATTCAGAACTTCGATGGCCAGTTTTTTGGGGATGTGCGATAGGAGCATTAGCAGTTATCCTATATCGCAAACGACTACGAAAGAAACTTGATGAAAAAAATTCATCATAATAGATCAATTACTCAGCCAAGATTACACCGGCAGATCTATAAAGGACTAAACATAGAAATTTTTGAAGTATGTCAGAAGAAAAGAATGATTGGTGGCTAGGACTTGGAGAAGAACTTCAAGAAGACATTGAAACTTTCGTAGACAAAACTTCCTAAATATATTAAATAATTTCTTTCTAAATTTTATCAAGCCTCGAATGGGATTCGATCCCACGACCTAACGCTTACGAGGCGTTCGCTCTACCAGGCTGAGCTATCGAGGCACGTACGATTTGCAGTTAGAGTTTATAAAAAGCCTTTGTGATTTTTAATAGTGAAAATATCAATATCTGGAATAAGAGGTATATTTGGAAATGATTTTGGACCAGCAAATATTTTACAATTTACTACAAATTTCTCATCAATAATTAAATCGGGAAAATGTGTAATCGGAAGAGACACCAGACCTTCAGGCGAAATAATTATGAATTATGTGACTGCTGCATTAATGCAATCTGGGATTGATGTATACAATCTGGGAATTGTACCAACACCTATTGTATTTAGAGAAGCAAGAAAATTTGGTTCTGGAATTATGATAACATCATCTCATAATCCTATTGAATGGAACGGTCTAAAATTCATCTTGAATGGAAGAGGAATTAATGCAGAAGAATTGAATGTGATTAGTGGTAAACAAGAAATTTTAAGTTCAAAAATCGGTAATGAGGAATTTATCAAGTCAGAGTATATTTCAGATGCTACAAAGATTGTAGGTAATGTAAAAAATAATCCAAAAATAACAATAGACATTGGTGGTGGTGCCGCAAAAAACTTTGCACAGCCATTACTTGAAAAAATTGGTTGTCAAGTAGATGCAATAAATGAGGATTTACTTGAATCATCAAGGGGGCCAGATCCAACAACAGATACACTTGAGGAACTAATCAAAAAATCGAAGGAGATTGGATTTGCATTTGATTTAGATTCTGATCGTCTAGTAATAGTAAAAAATGGAAAAAAGAAATCACCAGACATTACTTTAGGTCTTGGTGTAGTAAAATCAATGCAAATTGGATATAAAAAATTTGTACTTAGTACTGATAGTAGCATAGGAATTGAAAAATATATCAAAAACAACGGTGGGAGTGTTTGGAGATCTAAGGTAGGAGAAGCAAATGTAATGCAAACTATACAGGAAAAAAATGCTCAAGCAGGTGGAGAAGGTAGTAGTGGCGGATTTATTTTACCAGAATTTAATTTTTGCAGAGATGGTCTTTTAACATCAGGATTAGTCGCGACTATGCTTGACCAAAATTTAGATACGTTCATTGAAAAATTTGAAGAGTATAAACAAGTTAGAGAAAAAGTCTTGTTTCCAGCAAAATCTCATGATAAAATAATGGAAAAGTTAGTTAACAAGTTAGAAAATAAATATGAATTAGACTTGCTTGACGGTATAAAAATAAAAATAAATGATGATAGTTGGGCGCTTGTTAGAAAATCAAACACTGAAGATATTATTAGAATTTCCATTGAATCGAACGATCAATCAACAATAACTAGTATACAAAAAGATGTTAGAAGATTACTAAATGAGAGCTATGAAGAGATTAAGTGAAAGTCAGATTATTAGGTTTTTTCAAAAACAAAATTCAAAAGAATTTGTTGCTGAAGATGTAGAAATTTTTTTACTTGGAAAAAGAAATTGTGCTACTAGTATTGATACATTAGTTCAGAGTACAGATATTCCACCAAAAAGTAATTTTTCAGATATTGCAAGAAAAAGTATTGTTTCAAGTGTTAGTGATTTTGCATCAAAAGGAATAATCCCAAAATTTTGTATTGTTTCAATAACATTACCAAAAAATATTTCAAAAAAACAAGTAGTAAAACTTGCATCTGGTTTTACTAGCGCATGCAAAGAATTCAATCTAAAACTATTAGGAGGAGATACCAATGAGGGAAAAGAAATTGTAATTCATTCTGTATTATTTGGACTACCAGGTAAAATCATTCCTAGAAATGGTGCCAAGGTAGGTGATATGATAATAACAACCGGACCATTTGGATACCCAGCAGCTGCACTGGACATTATGGGTAAAAAGAGGACTACTACAAAAAAATTTCTTACAAAATCAAAAAAATTATTTTCTAGGCCCATTCCACGGTTGAAATTTGGATATTTATCTAGAAATTTAATTTCATCATCAATGGATTCTAGTGATGGTCTTTCAACATGCCTGAATGAATTATCTGATCAAAGTAAAAAGCAATTTGTAATAACAAAACTTCCTGTAAACTCGGATTTGATTGATTTTTCAAGGAAAAATCAACTAAAGTTTGAGAAATTTGTGTTAAATGGTGGTGAGGAGTTTGAACTGGTATGCACTGTATCACCTAAAAATTTGTCAAAAGTTTACAAAATTGCTAAAAAGAACAAGATCAATATTTTTGAAATTGGATATGTAAGAAAAGGTAAAAAAGTAGTATTTGCAAAAAATGGAAAATATTCTACAATTTCTGATAAAGGTTGGAAGCATTTCCAAAGAAATTCCTAGAATAATATCTAAAAACAATCTTGTGGTGAAACAAACGAAAAATTGCAACACTTGAAATGTATTGTTTTATAAAGCCAGTAAATTGTGGATTTTCATTGTCTGAAACGGAAACTGTTAGTGACGCACATACAGAAAATCTGGAACTTGAAAATAAAGAAAAAACTGAGCAAGTAGAAGAAACATCTGTATCAGAAGATGAAAATAAAACTAAAGTTCAAAATGAAGAAAAATCTGATATACAGTCTTCACCAAAAACCAAAGTTCAGGATAAATGGGGAATTGCACATATCTATAGTAGTTATAATAACACAATTATTCATATTACAGATCTTACGGGTGGAGAAACTCTTGCAATTAGTTCTGGTGGCCATCATGTAAATGCAGACAGATATCAATCATCGCCATTTGCAGCAATGAAAGCAGCAAATGTTGTTGTAGAAGGTGCAAAGACAAAAGGAATAACAGGATTACACATTAGAGTGCGCGCAGTAGGTGGAGTCGGTTCTAGAGTTCCAGGACCTGGTGCACAAGCTGCTATTAGAGCTCTAGCAAGAGGAGGATTTAGGATTGGTAAG